>ERZ1292629.1595-Hain-H43-01um-R1-1595-length-21396-cov-8_pt1 | contig 21396 bp, 13 predicted proteins | sample MGYA00564399_ERZ1292629 | MGnify/ENA primary metagenome ERZ1292629 (study PRJEB36523, sample SAMEA6512636) | groundwater metagenome | collected 2019-01-08 | study: AquaDiva: Metagenomics assemblies of 32 groundwater samples | reverse complement strand
CGGTAGTGGTTACGATGTCCGGTTCGGCCAATATGACCAGTACTGGAAATGCGATTCTCTATAAGAGCACCGACCTCAACACGGCTCTGGCGACCGAAGCGTATGTTACTGATACTGCAACAAGCGGTACCACAACTACTTTTGTCAACTCTGCTGGTTGCGATAGCGGTATTCCTTTCGGCGCGAATGTTCGTATCTACGATGATACACTTTCTGCCTATGCAGTCGCTTCCGGTGGATATGAGATTACTGGAATTTCTTCAACTGGCGGATGTACTATGACCTTTACTCCTGCAGTTGCCGCAACCAACGATGTTGATGTTAGCGATGTTATGTACTACCGCCCACTACAGCCGGGAACTGGCGAGCTTTACTTTGGAGCTCAGACAACCCTGACTGCCGATGTTGCGAATAACGCTACATCTCTGGCGGTTACCAGCACTAAAGGATTCTCGGTGGGTGATACTGTCGCTTTGACAGGGTTCACCTCTACTGGTGTTGCCACTTCAGTCGCTTCCGGATGTGTCGTTACCTTCATTGCCAGCGCAACTGCTTTGACCACGACTGCTTGTGTATTGTCTCCTACTACCGGTCTTAGCTTTGACTGGTTGAGCGGCGCGTCTAATACAGCCAATGCTATCGCCACTTACCACAATAGCGCCGCTATGGCAACAACTGGCTTGATTAATACTTCTGGTCAAGAAATTGCCGCTGGTTCTAGTGTGACCTTCGTAGTCAAGGGTGATACGACCTCGCAAGGTACGGCTGCCGCCAACCTTGGTGTTGCTACCACAAGTTCAACCCTGCAGGCGAGTTTGGCCGCAGTTGGCGACTTGAATTGGGACGATAAGGTTAGCTACGGTATAACTACCGTTACCAAGAATCTTCCAATTAACGGCAACACGCTTACCTTCGCTTACTAATCTTAGTAATCTAAGCTTTAGATAGTCGATTATCTAAACTTCAAAAAACCACCTTTCGGGGTGGTTTTTTGTTTTCGGGAATTTGTGTTATTATAAACTTATGCAAGAAAATTTAACCAGAAAGAATCTTATTATAATAATCGTTTTAGCTTTGCTTGTTTTTGGCGCTATTTTGTATAATAAAAATAAAAAGCCTGCTATCAGTTATGATGAATATTTACAGATGGGGATAAACTATGAAACCAAAGGGGAATTGAATAATGCTATTGAAGCGTACAAAAAAGCTGCTAAATTATCCCCTAAAGAATATGTACCATATTCCAATATTGGCTCTGCCTACTTCAGTCTGAAGCAGTTCCCGGAAGCGGAAACCGCTTTCTTGAAGGCCATAGAATTAACTCCTAATAATGTTTCTGTCTATACGAAGCTTTATGACTTGTATTATCACGGCCTAAGAAGGTATCCGCACCAAATGAATGCATTTTTTGAAGATGCAATGAGAGATACCAATAACGATATAAATATAGTAAAGCTTTACGCTTCCTACCTAGAAGAGATAAATGACCCTGAATCCGCCCTGCCTATCTGGCAGTCGTTGCTCCAAGTGGAGCCGGACAATGCGTCCTATAAAGCTAAAATTAAGGCTTTACAAAAGAAGATAAACCCGAAGTGATTTTCCCTCCCCTGACAAGGGGAGGCTAGGAGGGGTTAAAATAAATGCAACCCCCCGCATCCCCCTTGTCAGGGGGACTAAATTCAATTAGAATAGTATTATTACAAATTAAATAAATTAAAGTATGTCAAAAAATAATATAGTGATAGCGGTTATCGTGGTTTTGGTGGTGTTGGGGGCTGGTTTTTATTTTAACAAAGTAAAAGGTGATAGCGCTTATTCTGTAGTCTATTTAACGACTAAGGAGGTCTATGTCGGCAAGTTAGGGACTTTTCCTGATTTACAGCTTAGAAATGGTTATATTTTAAATACTGTAGCGGACACTACTGACCCTAAAAAAACCAATTTTCAGCTTACCCCTATGAGTGAAGCGCTTTGGGCGCCAGATGGCGGGATACATCTTATAAAGGACAATGTTGTCTTTTATAGTACTCTAAAGGACACTAGTTCAATAGCCAAAACTTTGGCAGAGAAGGGAAAATAGGAAAATAAATTTTTCATTACCACCCCTCCCGACCTAAGTCGGGATGCCCCTCCTAATTTAGGAGGGGAGGGAGCGCGAGTCCCCTCTCCTCCTTGTGGAGGAGGAGTGCCTGAAGGGCGAGGTGGTGACTTATCCACACCCCCCATTGTGTTCTAATTTTTTTATCTGGTGTATAATTATATCTGCATAAAAGTGTCGAATACTTTTTTGTTGTTCTTGATTATCTATAAATGCATTATTAGATAATGAAGGAAAATTTATTATTGTTTATGTTTTCGCCAAAGGCGGATTAGCCTTTGGCTGAAGGTTAAGATTATTAGTTTAATTATTATTAAAGTTTTTATTAATTATGAAAAAAATACTTAAAGGTTTAGGTTTAGGTTTTTTTGCTTTGGCTCTTTCTGTGGGAGTTGGGGCGGGTAGTGCAAGCGCTGCGACAACATATGCAGTGAATGCGATTACTGAAAGCGGCGCGCTCACTATAAATGCCGCTGCGGCTTCCAACATGATACTTGGCGGCGCCACGACAACCGGCTCTATAACTGTCGGTAGCACTTCGCACACTGGTTCCACGACGCTTTCTTCGGGTACAATAACGGGAACGACCAGCACTTCCGGTGTCGTTTTTTCCGCGGACGCTGTGACAACAGGTACAGGATTGTATCTGACAGCTGACGCTCTGACTTCCGGCGAAGGTCTTTTGCTTGACCATGCCACTACGGTCATTGAAGACGGTGGCTCGCTCGCGAGAATTGCCTCTACTTCTATAGACACAGCGGCCACTACTGGCGCTTTGCTTGATTTGAGTTCCACAGCTTCAGTTGCCGGAACGCAGGTTCTTGGTACGTTTAGCGCGCTGACGACTGGTGTCGGTCAATCACTGGTAGCTGCTGCATTAACTACTGGTACAGGTTTGAGAGTAACAGGTTCTGGCGCAACTTTACTAGCAGGTGGTGAGTTGCTTGACCTTGTGATGGGCGCGGCTACTGTTGGACAGGCCATTAACATTACCAACTCTGGAGCTTACACTGGCACAGGCCTCGTCAGTGTTGTAAATACAGGAATAATGACTACGACTGGTAGTCTTTTGACTCTTACCGCAAACTCTGCAACTACTCCTGCAGGACTTTTGAGAATTAATGGCAACGGTCTTACTTCGGGTATCGGTGCAGTTATCACCTCTTCTGCCACCGCTATCACAGGCGCTGGAAGATTGCTTCGAGTTGACCACACTGGCGCTACCAGTCCTGGCGCTGTCTTATCTGAATTCGCTTCCGCATCAGCCGACGATCCAACAATTTTGAGAGTTACCGGCTCGGGTCTCTTGGCTGCTGGTGTCGCTCTTGACATTTCCGCCGCCGCGATGACTACTGGTACAGCTCTTGATATCGGTGGCATGGCTGCGATTACGACCGGTAACGGTATAGTTGTGGCCGCTTCAGGAACAACTAGAACTGATGGTATGCTCATAAGTGTTTCAGATGCTTCTACTGCCGCGACCGCAACGGGAAAGATGATCTATTCAAATCACACCGGTATTTCTGGTGTAAGTACGATTTTGAACGAATTTGCTTCTGCCGCAGCCGATGAGACGACAGTTGTTAGGGTAACAGCTTCCGGACTTCTTGCCGCAGGTGTTGGACTTGACATTTCTGCTGCCGCGATGACTACTGGTACAGCTCTTGATATCGGTGGCATGGCTGCGATTACGACCGGTAACGGTATCGTAGTTGCCGCTTCAGGAACAACTAGAACTGATGGTCTATTGGTAAGTATTACTGATGCTTCTACTGCCGCTACTTCTACTGGTAGAATGTTAAATGTTAGTCATACCGGAGTTACTGGTGCCTCCACAATTGTAGCTGAAATTAAGTCTGCCGCAGGCGATGAAACAGAAATTCTGCAAGTCTTAGCTTCCGGCGCTCTTGCTGGAGGTAAAGTTGTTGACTTGACTGCTTCCTCATTAACCACAGGTAATGTTCTTGATATTACTTACACTGGTACAACTGGTAGCGCTATCAAGGTTATTGACTCAACAGGTGCTGATGCGAACTCTATGGTATGGTTGGAAAATACTACTGCTGACCTTACAGCTGATACGTATCTTATTCAAGGACGATATACAGATGATGGTGATGCCAACGGTCTCTTCTTACTCATGGAAGATAACAACGGTGACGATAAGTTCACTGTTGGCTTGAATGGCGCTACGACTATTGCTGGCACTGCTTCAGGCACTACTGCTTTAACGATAACAGCTGGAGACATTGTGGCTTCTTCTGGTAGTGCGACAGTTAGTACATTTGTGGCTGCGGATGCTTATCGCGTAACTAATGGTACCACTATTACAATCACAGGAGCCATTACAAAAGCTAACTTACAAGCAGCTAGTTACTTCTTGGTTGATACAACTGGTACAACGGCTATCGATGTGGATCTAGGTGGCGCTGGTGAATCTTTTGACGCTGGCGATATCGGCCGTACACTTATGTTCGGCCACGGTACAAATACAGGTGCAGTGACCGTCACTGCCAACAATACTCTTACGGTTGCCACGGTCGCGGCCGCAGGTGCCACAGTTGACCTTGCAGGTGACTGGATTGAATGTAAAATTCTTACCGCGACTCTTGTTACCTGCGCTTCTTACGCTCAATAATTATTTTGTTTCTTAAGCTCATTATTAACAAAAAAATATGCGGGGTTTTTCTCGAAAATTTCTCTAGGTCGAATTCTGCGTATATAATCTTAAAAACAAAATGATTAAAAAAATTTCCGCTCAAAGCGGATCCGCCTTTGGCGGAAAAAATCTTAAGACAGTAAAGTTAGGTTTATTGTCACTGACGGCGCTCGCATTGTTCGGTTTTGTCGGATTGCAAAACGCCAATGCGCAAGCCTTGACTTACAGTTCGGATACACCTGTAAATCTCACGACTCCGAATTACACTGTAACTATCAAGTCCGGTTCAGCGGCAACCTCGGTAGTTGTTGGCGGAAGCACTATCAGAGTTGTTACGCCTACCAGCAGCACATTCACTGTGGCTTCAACCCAAAACATGGATCTCGTTCTGAACGCTGGCACGGGAAGCAATGCCAACACTTGTTCTGGAAGCACCAACACTACGGTAATCACTTCAACAGCTGATGCCGACTATACCATCACTCCTAACGGCGGCATTTGCGCCTCTGGTTCTGGTGGAGGTGGAGGTGGTGGCGGAGGAGCTTCCACTCCAGCCTCTACTTATGTAGCCCCTCCGGCCATTGTAGTTCCGGATTTGGGTTGTGTGACTGGCGCGAAGTTTAGCATCACTACAGGCAAGGCTTGTGCGGCTGCAACTGTAACTCCTGCTACCCCGGCTACCCCGGCTACTCCGGCTACGCCGGCCACTCCGACAGTAACCCCTGCCACTCCCGCAACTCCAGCTACCCCATCTTCTCAGGCAAGCCTGAAAGCTTTGGGTACCACTACTCTCAAAAATGGGAGCAAGGGTAATTCAGTCAAGGAACTGCAAAGAATCTTGAATAAGATTTTAAAGACGAGTTTGGCGGTTGACGGCAAGCTTGGTCCGAAAACTATCGCTACAATTAAAACATGGCAAAAAGCTCATGGTCTTAAAGCTGATGGTCTTGTTGGCAAGCTTACCAAAGCAGCCATGGTCGCCGAAGCGAATAAGTAGTTTTCACTTCCTAACTCAACCCCTCCTGACCTCCCCTTATCAGGGGAGGAACAAATGGGTTCCCCCTGAAAAGGGGGAACCCAAGAGGGTTTGCCCAAAGACGAGGTGGTGTTTACCAAAAAATCCCCATTTGGAGATTTTTTGGTTTGGGCCGAAGGCCGGGTGAGGTTAGTTATCCACAATTCTAGTGTGGTGTAATAAATTAGTGGTATAATAAATATTTAGGCAACGAACAAGAATGTCGGTTCTTGTTGTGTGTAAGAATTTAATAATTTTTTAATGAAATAAATTTATTATGCAAACTTTTTATCCTCTTAGAAAAATGTTTTCTTTGGTCGTGGGGCTGATGGTACTTGTAGCTGTCGGCCTCTTTTCTTTTTATGCCTATCTCGCTAGGGCAACCGTTACGCCCACGGTGACCAGTCTGATTACCCAGGCCACCACGGTTAAGTTAAGCTCTACTCCCGCCGCGGCCATCAAAGTTGTCATCGCGGTTGATGCCGCGGAGACCCTTGCCGCCATTACTGTTGTCGCCACCGACAGTGCTTCTACCAGTTTTGCTCCGGCGACCGACTTGGCCGCTCTTGGCACTGATGCCACCTCTGGTATCGCCATTTATAACGATGCCGGCAGTACTGCAGGCAGTTTTGACGCCACAGATGCGGTGGTAACTCTCTCGAGCGCTTCCGCTTTCTCCAGCGGTTCCACTACTTTGACTCTAGCTAGCCCTGGGGTCGCAGGAACATATTACATAGTTTACAGAACAGCCGCCGCAGCAGTTAATGGCCACTCATTTGTGTTAACTATTCCGGTTAATGGTATTGCTACCAGCTCCAACTCTCCGACCATCACGGCAGTGACCACGAGTCCAATTGCAGTGGATACCGCGGCTCCGACGGTGAACACCAACATGACCGGCCCGGCCAATCTCTCCACCAGCGTGCCGATTTCCACTTTCATTCACATGGGTTTCAACGAAATGCTTGACCAATCCACCATCAATCCGACCAATGTTACATTCACCGCCAACAGTGTGGCTGTGCCAGCTGGCATCCGCCCCTTCCCAGACGGTTTTGACATAGTTGTCTCTTCTCCTCCGACTTTTGCGACCAGTTCGCGGTTTGCCAAGCTTGGTTCAACTTCCACCGCTTTTTACAGCATGATGAGCTCTAATCCGATTATGCCCCAGCCGCCCACTGGCTATGCAACTCCGGCAGTCGGCGATATTGTCATAACCCAACGCGAGACTTTTCCGGCAGAGTTGGGTTTGATTACCGACGCCACTAAAACCGCCGGCACTTTCGCTATCAATGGATTTACTTCTTTTGGTTCACAGCAAATTACCAAAGTTGCCACTCCGGTGGCCGATCATACTGGCGCAGTCTCCGCCGCAGCCAAAAACCTTGCTGTTGGAGATATTATTGTGGCTAACACTGCCACCTTTCCGACCAGCGTAAAGTATGATTGGCACATAGTAACTGCCGCGGTCTCCAACGCCGCTATCAATGGTGGCGCTCTGAGGTTGGATAGTTTAGGCACTGCTCCAACTTTCAACACGCATCCAGGTGGAATCGCCTCGAGTTTTGCCGCTTTCGCGCCAAGCGCCACACAAACGGACAATGGTATTACTGAGGGACAGGTGCTTGCCGTCATTCAAGGCGACCTGGTATTTATAAAAATTGGTTCTGCTTATGGTTGGCACTTGGTTACCACTACCGGCAATCTTTCTTCCGATGCCACCGAGAATACGGCTTTCATCGACGGCGGAGTCGCTGATCCGGCAATTGTGGCCAATTCCCAGATGAGCAAATTGACTCCCGGCGCACAAGACGCGGTCACAGCGTCCACCAATCTTTCCACGGGCGACATTGTCATGGCCCATACCACAGCCAACGCTTCCAATGGTGGCGCATACGCTTTCCATATGGTTTCTGGAGGGGCGGCAGTAAACAATACCGCTTTACGCTTTGACAACTTCCCGGGGTCACTGACTCCTTCCACGGCTTATGTAGTCACTGCGACTACTGGAGTGAAGGACTTCGCTGGCAATCCTTTGGCCGCGAACAATACCTTGACTTTCACCACTGGCTCTACCGGCGGGACTAATACCACTCCGCCCGCCGTCGTGTCCAGCCAGCCGCAATCTGGAGGCCAAACTCATCCGATCGGCGCCCCGATTAAATTAACTTTCAGCGTGGATATGGCTTCAAGCGAGGGCGGTAGCATTACCGCAGACGCAAATATTGCTTTGACTACTGCCGTAAACGGTCAACCTGGCGTGGCGGTTACCACTACCAAGCAATATGATTCTCCCAGCAAGACCGTGACTCTTACTCCTTCTGCTCCTCTGACTGCCAGTACTGATTATGTGGTAAAGATAAATACCACAGCCACTTCCGCTACGGGTTCAGCTTCGACGGCTCCCTATTTCTTATTCTTCAGGACGCCGTCCGGCGCAGCTGACACTGCCGCTCCGACAGTTCAAGGTGTTTCTCCAGCCAATGCCGCGACTGGCGCCGCTCTTGGCACAGTAGTGACCGCTGGATTTTCCGAGGATATAAATTCTGCCACTTTGACTACCAGTACTGTGACTCTTAGCGGTGGTATCACTGGTACTGTCACTTACAATCCACAAAGCAGGAGCGTTAGTTTTGCTCCATCCACCGCCTTGGTTGCTGATACCGTCTACACATTTACCATAGTCGGTGGTGGGAGCGATCCACGGGTGAAAGATCTTTCTGGAAACGCTTTGTCTGCCAATTATACTTCAACTTTTAGAACCACCGCGACTGCTGATACTACCAAACCCATCCTTTCTTCTGCCAATGCCGACAACTTTTCCGTGGTTGTTAATTTCTCCGAACAAGTCAAGTCCGGCGGAGGGCCGAATGCGGCAGACAATATTGCCAACTTTACCTTGGAGAGCCCTACTGGCTCCACCATCTCGCTCGGAGGCAAGACTGTCACATATGAAGCGGGAACCAAGACAGCCCGCATCACTGGGCTTTCTCTCCAAAACGGAAATACATTTAAAGTCACGGTTCAGCCAGTCGTTCAGGATTTAGCCGGCAATGTCATGGAAACAACGGGTACACCAGCTAGCAACCTTCAATTTGGAACAGTGGCTAATTCTACTACTACTGGCGGACAAATAGGTCCTGGTGGGGGAACGATTAACTTTAGCACCCAGGGCATGAACCCAACCCGAGTTACTCCTATGACCAGATCAGCGGGAGGAACTTCTACTTACCACATTGAATTTTTGGGCGCGACCTCTATTCCTTCAACCGGTCAAATCGTTTTGACTTTTCCTTCTGGCTTTACCTTGACTGGCGCTGCGGCAGTCAGCACGACCAACAGCTTCTGCAACGCCGACTTGAATAGTCTGGCGGGCAATGTGCCGACTATCGGTTCAGTTTCTGCCAACAACGACGCAGGCACTATCACCATCACCACAGCAGGCGCAGATACAGGAACCAACTCGTTCCTGTGTATGGATATTTCCGGCATCGTCAACTCTACCGTGCCAACTACTGCCGGCTACACTGTCACCATTCAAACCAAAGATATTGCTGCCGCTCCTAATAATCGCGCGACCTTGCAAACTTTGACAGCTTCGCCATTCTTCTTGGGTCAAGCTGGTTCTAGAACCTTGACAGTTAATGTATTTAAAGATTCTACTTCTACTGGTACCCTTGGCACCAAAGACAGTGGCGAGGGAATACCCAGCGCTACGGTTTATCTCTTCAGTCCGGCCAGCGGCGGACAGGAAGCTACCACCACCACCGGCGCTTCCGGCGGAGTGGCTACCTTTACCAGTTTAGCTGACGGCGACTATATGGTTGGTATCAAACCGACAGCCGCCATTAATGTGGCCTTCAATTCCATGCCTCAGCCGCACACCATTAGTTCCAATGCGGCTACTCAGACCAAAAACTTCGCGCTCTCCGGCGCCGCTGCCATTACCATCAGCGGAACAATCGCCGGACCTAACGGGACCAGTGTGGATGTATTTGCCTCTTCTCCCAATGGCTTTGCCAAGACTACCATAGCTCTCTTGGGCGCTGGCACACCTGTTGCTTATAGCATGCCGGTCTCTCCGAACACCACTTACAACATAGGAGTTGGTCCGGCTATGCCTGAAACTTCCTTTTCTCCCGGCGCTCCTCCACCTCCACCTCCGGTCTTCACTTTTATGCCTCCGGCGCCACTTTCAGTTACGGTTGTGGCTGTCAGTGTGACAGGTCAGAACTTTGTCCTGACTGCCACCAACAAGACTATTACCGGCACCGTAGTTGATTCTTCAGGCGGAGGAATTGCTAACGCTGGAGTATTCTGTCGTCCTTCGGAAAGCTCTACCGGCACCTCGGGCGGATTTGGCACGGGCGGACAAACTAATAACTCCGGCGCTTTCACCCTTAATGTCTCTACCGGGGTTTATCTTTGCGGAGTTTTCAAACCTGGCATGCCTCCAGCGCCAGACAAACAAATTACCGTGGGCGCGTCCGCTAATACTCCTACTTCTCTTGCTTTCATTATTGACGTGGCCACTACCCTGACAATTTCGGGAACTCTTAAAGATGATTCGGGCAACGCTATTCCTTATGGCGGTGTCGGCGGACGCAAAGTCGTTTCCACATCCAATACTGCGGCGGTTGGGGGAGATTCCGGCAACTTTGCCGGCGGTCCGACTGACGCCAACGGCGCTTACACTTTGTACGTGACAGCGGGTACTTGGGTAGTTGAAGCTTACGCGCCCGGCTTCGGAAAACTGGGAACCAAAACTATCACCGTTACCACTTCCAGTCTTTCTGGTCAAGATTTTTCGGCTGAAACTCTAAGCGTGGGCACTATTACCGGTACTGCCACCAGGGCGGCTGTCGCTACGCAGGGTGTGATGGTGCGAGCCGACGGCTCGAGTGGCGGCAATATGGCGGTGACAGCTTCTGACGGAACATATTCTCTTAAAGTTCCGGCTGGCACTTATACCGTGACTTGTTTCTTCCCGGGCGTCGGTGAATCCACTCCGCTTACCAGTGTGGCGGTTACAGCCAGCACCACTACTTCCGGACAAAACTGTACTTTGGCCGCTCCGATTACTATTACGGTTAATTTGACGGATGGAACTAATCCAATTACCAATGCCGGAGTGGAAGTTCGCGACTCAAACGGCCGCGGCAACTTTACTTCCACCAGCACTACTTCCAGCGAAAATGCGGTTTATGTTGTGACTGTTCCGCCCGGCACCTATACTGTACGCGCGGGCCATCCGGCTTATGGCAGTCTGGGAACAACTGCAGCCGTCAGTACCACTCAAGCTATTACTTATAATGTTGGTAACACAAAACAATTATATGCGGTAACTGGGACGGTTACTGGTACTACCGCCGGTGTTACAACGGCACTCTCTGGCGCTTGGGTGTCTCTAAACGGTACACCGACCGGAGCCACCAATACCGTCTTCTTAGGCGCGCAAACTGCTTCTGACGGAACATTTACCATAAACGTTCCGCCGGGCGCTTACCGACTCCGCGCGGATAAACCGGGGTATAAATCTCCGGCAGAAACTGCGGTTACTGTAACTACAGCCGCGGTTTCCGCGGGCACAATTGCTTTGGTTGCTACTACCCAGACTATTACTGGTACGGTCACCCTAGACGGTAGTGGAATTTCCAACGCATTTGTTGATGCGACAGATGGAGCCGGCGGTTATGCGGTAGCTCAAACTAATGCTTCGGGCGCATATTCTTTGGGTGTGGCTAACGGCACTTGGACAATTCGCGCGCATAGTTCGGGTTATGAAGGGGGACCGCTTCCGGTTACGGTTAACAGCAACAATCCTTCAGGTCAAACCATCACCCTTACCGCAATTTCCGGCTTTACGGTTACCGCTGAACGACCGGAAACAGTCACTCCAACTTCTGGAGGATTCATCGGCAATACTGATATTGGAACACACTTCCAGTTGGAAATTCCGGCGAACGCTCTCGGCACAGGTTCCAATGCAGCCACTGTCACGACTAAAATTAACACCGCTATGCCGAATCCGCCTAGCGGGGCAATTCTTTCTAAAAATGCAGTATCTATTGATGCAGTAGACTCTGCAGGTTCGCCAATCTCCAGTCTAAATGATGAGATTACAATTACTATTCCATATACCGAAGCGGATTTACCTTCAGGCACTACTGAGGCTTCGCTGGTTATCGGTGTTTGGAATGATGCGACTGCTACCTATGATACCCTCTCAACCACGGTTGATACAACATTGAATACCTTGACTGCGACAGTTTCCCACTTGTCCGACTTTGCTCCTTTAATAGCTTCTGGCGGGTCAAACACCGACACTCCAGCTGGACTTACGCTTGCAAACCAAGGCAATGGTTCAACTATTAATTTGACTTGGATTGTAGTTAGCGGTGCTTCTACTTACAATGTTTATCGCTCTGTTGACGGTGGCTCAACTTTTCCTCTATTGGCTTCTGCCTCAACAAATGCTTATTCGGCAACAAGTTTGACTGCCGGTACGACTTATTACTTTAAAGTCAGCTCTGTTAATTCCACCGGCGATGAATCAGCGGCGTCATCAGCTATGTCTATGGCTCCTTCTCTTTCTGCCGTTAGAAGCGGAGGCGGAGGCGGTGCAATTGCATATGCTACTTCGGCAATACTTTCTACTATTCCGGCAGCGACTGTTCCCACGGCAATTTCCGGGTGTGGAAACAGAAACACTGGGTTTAGCACATCTACCGGCCAATCGTGTGTTGGCAATACGTCAACTACTCCTGCTACACTGGCTACGCCTTCAACAAGCGCGCTTGCCAACGCAAGCCCGAATGCAAGATTTAATTTAGGCACTGTTACTCTCAAAAACGGGAGCAAGGGCGAGCCGGTTAAAGAGCTTCAAAGAGTATTGAATAAGATTTTGAAGATGAATTTGGCAGTTGACGGCAAGCTCGGTCCGAAGACTATCGCTACAATCAAGACCTGGCAAAAAGCTCATGGTTTGAAAGCTGATGGTTTGGTCGGTCCGAAGACCAAAGCGGCGATGGTTGCTGAAGCTAATAAGTAGAAAATACAAAACCCCTCCCTGTCTTTCCTTATCAGGAGAGATGAAGACAAAAAATCCCCTTTTGGGGATTTTTTGGTGTGCGTGTGCTATAATATCTGTCATGAAAAAAGGTGGAAACGCAACGTTTGAATTAATTATAGTTTTAGCTTTGGTTATTTTTGGACTTTGGTCGCTGAAAAAGAATCCTACTCCGGTTGCTCCTGTTGTGAATAATCAAGCAGATTCTGTTACAACTGGCAGTAATGCAAGTACTACTTTACCTATCGCAACGATTAGTTATGCGCAGGCGCTGCAAAAATATAAAAACGCTCGCATTCAGCTTGATAAAGACTGCCGAGCGAATCCAACCAACTCCACATACAAAAATGGCGCGGATATTATGCTCGACAATCGCGCGCCCGTGGATCGTATTGTCAAAGTCGGCTTCTCTTTTAGTATAAAAGCTTGGGGTTTTAAGATTGTAAAGCTGGGAAGCGCGACCTTGCCGGCTACCTGGTATGTGGATTGCGGTAATTCTAAAAATGTTGCTACCATTCTGATTCAGAAGTAAAAACCTCTCCTCGTCTGCTTCGCATACACCCCTCTCCATAAATGAATTTATGGAGAGGGGAAAGGGGTGAGGATTTTTTAGGGTTATATGATAGAATTTAAAGCATGTTTGCATTTTTTTTCAAAATTTGGTATATGGTAGTGGTCCTGCCTTTTCTAATCTTTATAGAAAGTAGCAAAATGTTCGCAAATTTTTTAAAGAAAAGAAACATCTATTCGCATTGGGACATTTGGCATTCTTTCATTCTTGTTTTAATTATTCTATATATTGTCTTGTGGGTGGGGGGATATCGTTAATTATATGGTCACAAAACATTTTTTTAAGACACTGTTGATTTTTGTAATAATGATAGCTTTGGGTCTTATGGCTGTTTTTCTTGCAAGTTAAAAGTATTATGCTATGATATGAATACCGCAAAGAAAGCAGGTTTGCCCGCCTTTGGCGGGCAGTAAAATTCCTGTTTAGTGGGTCGATAAAGCGGTTTTAACCGTTTTTTTTAGTTTTAAATTATGCTGTTAAAATCAAAGAAAGAAGAAATAATAAAAGAGCTTGAGGGCGCAATTAAGGAGTCTAAATCTCTTGTTTTTGTGAATTTTCACGGTTTGAAAGTGAACGATGAAACGAAATTGCGTCGAGATCTTCGCAAGCAAGGGGTGGGATATAAAGTTTCTCGAAAGACGCTTCTAACTCGCGCACTCAAAGGAAAAGCCGAAGGCGAAGTTCCGGAACTGGCTGGAGAAATCGCTATTGCTTACTCCAAAGACGAAATAGCTTCTCCGCGCGAGATTTATAATTTCCAAAAAACTCATAAAGGAATCCTGAATATCCTGGGAGGAATTTTTGACGGAAAATTTGTGAACGGAGCATATATGACGGAACTGGCGATGATCCCGGGCAGGGAAGTATTGCTTTCCAAATTGGCTTTCTTGCTGAAGAGTCCGATGCAACGCTTGGCGCTGGCGGTGAGTGAAATAGCGAAAAAGAAATAAAATTCTTTCTCGGCATATCTTTTTCTAGGGTACGGAATTTTTGAAGCTTAAAAATTCCTGAAGTTCTCGGCTCGTCAGCCTCGAAACCCCCTAAAAAAGATACGCCTTCGACGGATTTATATTATTAACAATTAAAATTAAAACTATGTCAAAATTTGATCAATTTATGAAAGACCTTGAGGGCGCGTCAGTGCTCGAACTAAACGAGCTGGTAAAAGCCATTGAGGAAAAGTTCGGAGTATCGGCTGTCGCTATGGCTGCTCCCGCCTCCGCCCAAGGCTCCGGCGAGGCAAAGGAAGAGCAGAGCGCTTACACAGTGATGCTAGCAAGCGCTGGTGAACAAAAAATCGCGGTTATGAAAATCGTGAAAGAAGCTCTTGGTCTAGGACTCAAAGATGCGAAGGACTTGGTTGACGCCGCTCCTTCCACTCTAAAGGTGGGTATGAAGAAAGCCGAAGCGGAAGACTTGAAGAAAAAAATTGAAACAGCGGGAGGGAAAATTGAGCTCAAATAGCTCAATTTTCGGCCCAATAGATTCAACCCCTCCTAACCTCCCCTTATCAAGGGAGGAATATAAAAAACGGAAGCAAGGCTTCCGTTTTTTATGTGAGGATAACTTGCTTGACATGAGTGATACACTTTTGATACACTATTCTATATGGCAACAATAAAAAAGAGAATAAATATTTCTTTACCATCAAGTTTAGACATAATGCTTTCCCGCGTTGCCAAACGCGATAATATTCCACAGGCTACAAAAGCTGTATACCTTTTAAGTATTGCGCTTGAAATAGAAGAAGATATGGTTCTTGATAAAATTGCGCGGGAGCGTGACACAAAAAATGCTCGTTTTTTGAGTCACAAACAGGCATGGACGTAGATTTCGCATGAACTATGAAATTTTGTATGTAGATAAAGTTGTAAAAAATGATATCCCTAAGATATCAGGTTCTTATAAAAATCGTATTAAGCAAGCTATTGAAGCAAAATTAATAACAGAGCCAGATTTATACGGGAAGCCATTACGCAGATCACTCAAGGGCTATCTTAAGTTAAGAGTTGGCGATTATAGAATAATTTTTCGCATAGAAAACCAAAAAGTTAAAATCTTTGCGATTGCTCATCGTAGAATAGTGTATGAAATTGTTAGTAAAAGGATATAATAGCTAGGTCTTGCCTAGTCATTTTTTTGTTGACAAATGCGCTCGGGGGGTATGCTTATAGTATATGAAAAAATATACATTGTTTTCACTTATTTTTGTTTTGTCTTTTATTTTCTTAGGTTCTTTTAATACCGCAAACGCAGAAAATTGCGCTTCTGGTGAGTTGTTTAATACAAGAACAGGCGAGCGTTGCGCTGGCTTAGTTTCGGTTGTTTTATGTCCGTCCGGCGATGTATTTAGTTCGCTCACCGGTCAGCGTTGCACTGTGTGGGAAGGAGATGATTCTTCTTCAACTGTAGCGCGGTTTAATAGTTTATTCAAACCAACCTTCAAAGTTGGCTCCAGGGGCGATGAGATTAAAACCCTCCAGCAATTTCTGAAAGACGAGGGCTATTATTTCGGCAAAGTCGATGGTAAATACGGAAGAATTTCCGCCCGAGCGGTCAAGGATTTTCAGGATGATAATAACCTCTATTTGAAAACACAAATTCCGGTGCCTAGCGTTCCTGAAGTGATTGTGCCCTGTACTGCCAACTCAAACAGCGCAACCTGTATAACAGATCAAAAATCTCCGGTTATCAGCGGAATAGACGGACCACAGTCGTTAAATGTAAATCAAACTGGGACTTGGAGTGTGTCAGCCTATGACCGATTTGGAGGCAGTCTTTCGTATTCTGTAATTTGGGGAGATGAATATTACGCAGATTCAAATGCCATGTCTCCGTCTGCTCCTCGTCCACTTCAACAGTCAGCGACATTTACCCATATATACTCTGCTCCTGGCACTTACACACCTACTTTTATCGTTTCAAATAGTAATGACAAAAGTGCTCGAACAAGTTTGAGCGTGAATGTGGGAAATACCACGACGACCCCTTTTATTACTGTTACACGTACAGGCACGGGCGACATTGTAATTGATCCAGCTTATCCTTCTACGTCGAACGTCATTTTTACTGCCAATGTTTCAGGAGGTACAGGAAAATACAAGTACTATTGGAGTTTTGGTGATGGAAATATAGGAGAGGGCTCAGTATTCCAAGGCAGTCAGGATGTCATGGGTCACCGTTATACAACAGCTGGTCTGTATTATGTCTCTGTCTATGTAGTTGATTCTAATGGTACAGTTTCCAATAAAGCTGAACTTAAAGTAAATGCAGTTGTCAAGCCTACTGCAAGCCAATACCACTCTGCCGACACGAATAAAGATTGGAAAATAGATCAAAGCGAACTTGATGATTTCACCACTCTCTTTAACTACCGTTCGGGCACAGTGCGCACAGGGGAATATTCTGCCTATCAAATATGTACCATGAGCATTCCTCCTACATGTGGTGCGGTCCAATATATCCCAGGCCCAGAAAGGTCCAAGTCTTTTCCAACTCATTCCGCGGATTCAAACAAAGATTGGAAGATATCTCTCTCAGAGCTTTTGCGCGTAATTGAGCTTAAAAATGCGGGTGGATACCAAGTTCAAGCTGGCACCGAAGACGGTTTTGCGCCGATTACAGCAACGTCTCAACCTTCCATCACCATAACTAGTCCTAATGAAAGTACGTGGACAAAAGGAACTAGACAGCAAATTACATGGACATCAAGCAATTTTTCTTCTTCTGAAGGGGTTTACGTAGATTTAGTATTGAGTGATAATTCCTATTACGATCTTACGAGCAAATACAATATATGGAAAAATAATGGTTCGTATACATGGGAGAGCGTAGGCACTATACCTGAACACAATAATACTGTTGCTCCTGACGGAAGATATTGGGTACGCGTGTGTAATACAGCAAATACGGTATGTGATAAAAAACCTGTAACCATAGTGTCTTCTCAGACAACTCAGCCTTCCATCACTTCTTTAGGCACAAATAATGCTTTGCCTGGTGAAAAAGTAGCGGTGTATCTTTCTAGTATTCCGAGCGCGTACTCATATTACATTGTGTTAGCTGGACAAATCATAGGCGACACGGATGCTGTACTTTCATCTAACGGATCCTATTTGAGTTTTACGGTTCCAACAACAGGTTTTCCTTCTGGATCTTATGAAATTACTGCAGGAGGACGTAATTCTGATGGATCTTCTATTGCCTTCAGGACAAAAAACTCAATACCGTTTACAATTGGTACACCATCTACCCAACCTTCCATCACTGTCCTTAGTCCGAATGGGGGAGAGACATGGGAAAAAGGAAAAACTTACGGAATTACATGGACTTCATCAAATGTAGAACTTGTGTCAATTAGAGTTATAGATACAATAACTGGGTCGGAATATAGATTTATGGAATATGGGCTTCCGCCTAGTAGCGGCATGTCAGCAAATCAGGGTTATTTTGCTTGGACAGTGCCACAGTCAGTCACTAGTGGGTCTAATTATAAAGTTGTTATAGTAAATTCAAGTAATACTTCTATATCAGATATAAGCGATTTGACTTTCACCATCACCGCTCCGCCGACTTCAACTTCCCCTGTCATTTCTGTTTCCAGTCCGACCCCAGGAGCTATTTATAAGATAGGTGACAGAGTAAATGTAAATTGGTCTGTTAGTGGTTCAATTCCGACCTCTTGGCCGACGGATAATGTAGGTCATCCGCAAGTTATTATTGATTTGTACACAAGTGGTGGCAGTTTTGTTCAACATCTCTCAGCTTTGCATGGTGGAGGTCCTGTGTTCCCCTTTGATGTTCCCAATGTAGTAGCTGGTAGTTATGAAGTGAGAGTATGGGCTGTGAATAATCTCCCATACTTAGGGCAAAGCGGAACTTTCACCATCACCGCTCCAGTAACTCCGGTAGCTATTCCTTTCATTTCTGTCGTTAGTCCGAATGGGGGAGAAACATGGGAGGCGGGGAAAACTTATACATTTCGGTGGTCTTCACAAGGAATAGAAAAAGTTACTATAAATCTTGATAATCTTGATACTGGTTCACGTTTTGGGACTCTTGATTTTGGTCTGGATGTACATTCCGGACAAGCATCGTGGACAGTACCTACGATAGATTTTCCAGCAGGTCGCTATAAAGCATTCATGATTTCTTTCGATCCCAGTGCAAGTAGCTGGCCAAGTGACTCGAGTGATTCTAATTTCACCGTTACTACTCCTACGGTTGCCCAATGCACCGACTTTGATTCTACAACAGGTTTCCGCTGCGGTTGCACTTCGACTTCCGGATATAGTTTGACGACCGGCGCGGCTTGCGGTACTACGAGTGTTTCTCCTTCCATCACTGTAGCTTCAGTAACTGCAAACCCTGGCACGATAAGTTCGGGAGACAGCGTAAAACTCAACTTCACTTGGCCGTCTGATACGACACGTGCTGTTATATCTCTCGGATGCCCGTTTCTTGTTTCAGGAGTTGGATGTAGTACGAACACTGTAGTTACCTCGAACAGCGATTATACATTCATTCTCACAAACACATCGGGATATGTGCAAAATGTGTTGGCTGAATATACCGTCTATACATCAAGTAATTCTTACGGGAGCAAGGTTTCTACGCAATTTATGGTGCAATCACAGCCATTATGTTCAGGAACGGAGCCGTCTTCGAATAACTATACAACCAAAGGCTCGATATTTACTACAAACACATCGGTGACTAGCTGGTTATATACTACATCCGGAACACCCGCTTCTTGTCAATATACATGCACGAACGGTGGAACAAATAACGGTAACGGTTGCTCTGCTCCTGTGACTGCCCAATGCACCGATTCTGACGGCGGTGTAAATATAGATGTTGCCGGGCTGACTGACGGGCGGGTAAACGGACTCGGTTCTTACTTCAATGATTCATCCGTAGGTTCAAATGGCGGACAGTGCTCCGGTACTGATTGTACCGCTGTCGCCGAAGGTTACTGTACTTCTGACAATAAAGTAACGAATTATTTATATCAATGCCCGAGTGGGTATTCTGTCAACGGAGCCTGCGCTACAAAATCGGTTAGTTCTAATGTAGGAGGTCTGAACTTGTCGGCGTCCGCAATTTCCGCATCTTCTACTTCAACAACTGAAAACGCTATCGACACTTCATCTTTCCATTTCACACAATTTCTTGAACAAGGTTCATATGGAAATGAAGTTATGGAGCTTCAAAAGTTACTGAATAGATTAGGATACTACAACGGAAATTTTGACGCGATTTTTGGTCCCAAACTAAAAGAAGCCCTCATTAATTTTCAAATTGCCAATGGATTGAAAGGCGATGGAATAGCAGGGTATGAAGTGCGAACATTTTTGAATAAATAAGCTTGTCTTTTCTTTGGAAAGTACTAGAATGGGTGGATGGAAATTCTAGGGAAAATACTGGGCAATCCGGCGCGGGTTAAGATAATGAGACTCTTTTTGCTTAATAGAGGAAGGCGTTTTACGAATAGGGATGTTGCCAAGCGAAGCCGCTTGAAAAGCGATATCGTTCGCCGGGAACTCAAATTGCTTTCATCGGTTAATTTTATCAGAAAGCGCGCCGCCGACTGGTCGTTTAATTATTCTTTCAAATATGCTGGAGAATTCGAAGATCTTTTAGTCCGGTCCGATAACTTAGATAAAACAAAACTTTTAAATAATTTTAAAAAAGTTGGACGAGTAAAGCTTATTGTGGTTGCGGGCGTCTTTATCAAAAATGACGATAGTCGGGTGGATTTATTAATTGTGGGAGATAAGATGAAACGGGGCAAGATAGAAAAAGTAATCCGCAGACTTGAGGCGGAAATTGGCGCAGAGCTTGTTTATGCTATTTTTGACACTAAAGAGTTTATTTACAGGCTGAATATGTATGACAAACTTGTCCGAGATATCCTGGACTATCCGCATGAGGTTCTTTTACAGGTTCGGGAGTTATCCACACAGGCCTTAAAAAAGGGCTAGAATTTGATATACTGTAGGCAGAACTTTCTAAGGTCGAAACTTAACAAAGTGCTTTTTTGGTTTATTATTATTAGTTTCCGCCAAAGGCGGATCAGCCTCTGGCTGAAATTATAAATTTATGAATAACATTTGGATAACATGGGGTGAAGTTTTTAACACATCACTTCAGGAATTATGGTTGGGTTTTATTCAATTTGCTCCAAAGCTGGTGATCGCGATCATCTTCTTTGTGGTTGGTTGGGTTTTAGGCAATATTATCGCTAAAGCTCTTGAGCAAGTTTTTCGTTCTCTGAAGATTGATAATCTTTTAAGATCTATCGGTGTGGAGAATTTCTTTAGAAAAGCGGGGATGAATTTAAACTCCGGATACTTTATTGGAGAAGTGGTCAAGTGGTTCGTGATTGTTGTTTTTCTTATTCCTTCGCTTGATTTGGTCGGTTTGAACAGCATTAAGGATTTCTTGCAAAATGATGTGTTGGGCTTCTTGCCTAAGGTTATCGTGGCGGCCCTTGTTTTAATAATCGCTTCAATTGTGGCGGAAGGTCTTTCTAAGACAATTGCCGCTTCTGCCAAAACGATGAACTTAAATTTGGCCAATATGCTTGGCGCTGTGGCAAAGTATGCCGTTTGGATTTTTGCTTTCATTATTGCTTTGGGACAGCTCGGAGTCGCTCCTTACTACATGAGCGTTCTCTTTACCGGCATCATTGCCATGCTCGCTATCGGCGGCGCTTTGGCCTTCGGTTTGGGAGGTAAAGATGCGGCGGCGCGCTTTATAGCCAAGGTGAGCGAGGAAGTTTCTCACAGGGGATAGATTTTTAGTCCCGACGTAAAGTCGGGACTCCGACCGAAGCGTCGGGGCTTATAGCTTTTAGTTGCAAAAAAGATGTCACTGGTTGACATCTTTTTTGGTTTAGATTATACTCCTTTTATCAGTATGAATATAACAAGAAACAGTTTAAAAAGGCGGCGCTAAGAAGCAGACTTTCTTTTGTCTGTTG
>ERZ1292629.1594-Hain-H43-01um-R1-1594-length-21402-cov-12_pt1 | contig 21402 bp, 18 predicted proteins | sample MGYA00564399_ERZ1292629 | MGnify/ENA primary metagenome ERZ1292629 (study PRJEB36523, sample SAMEA6512636) | groundwater metagenome | collected 2019-01-08 | study: AquaDiva: Metagenomics assemblies of 32 groundwater samples | reverse complement strand
GCCTCATCAACACTTGCATCCACACCTGGATCTCTCATCACCCAGTGCCACGACTCAGGAGCTCCCCCAAGGGCCATGATCTGAACTCTCAGCCCTTCTCTTACTCTATCTATGAGAGCAAGCACCCTATGTAGATCGTCTCCAGTTCTAGTAGCCAGGCATTTTCTCTCTCTGAACGCCAGCTGTGCCCAGTAATGCGTTATCGTCTTCCTCTTCTTAGACTGCTCGGGGGTCAGATGTAGTCTATGATTACTCTTTAATCTCACTGGAGTCTTGTTCAGCATTTCAATCCCGTGATCCAGCCAGCACTCTGGATGTTCGACGATTCTAATAGGCCCCTGGTCAGTGTCTATGATAAATACTCCCACAATGTCCCGCTTATTGTATGCTTCCCCACATCTATAGCAATTCCCCCCATCAATCGCCGCCGTTAGCGTCATGCCCATAGATCGCCCTCCTTTACCATATGTGACATTATTATATCACACCTAGCCTAACTTATCAAGGGCATGATTACATGTATCATTGCGTGGATATATAAAGGCTCCAGGGGATCAATCTGGAGCCAAACTGGTCATAAGTATAATGGAAAAGCTCCTATCTGCTAGGAGCCTTCCCACATGGAGGTACACCATGCATATCCATTGTGGCATACATATTGCATCTTGTCAAGTGTGATATAATACCAGTAACAAGTAGCACCAGATATTGAAACAAGGAGGTCTGTAATGGCTAGTGATCCGAAGACCACTGTAATGAGCCCAAAGGACATGCAGAAGTACTGCAATGGCATGAATAGTCCAGTGCACTCAGTCAAGAAATGAAGCTCAGGAGACATCTCGATGTGGACATCCCGAGGTGTCTCCAACTTCAGGATCGAACAATGAAGCCAAGAAAAATCAAATCTCCCCCAACAGAGTATGCCAAAGATCGCAATACTCGATTGGACAGAGAGCTCTCAGACAGAATGAGTATCTTCAAGAACACCAATAGAGACAAACCATCAGTGTACTATGGAGGAAAGTTATAGAGCCATTGGTACTGTAAATACTGCACCAGGAGCACCCGCTAATGCCATTCAAATCCAAAGCTCAGATCAATAAGTTCAGATCACTAGTCGATCAGGGCAAGATCACTCAGCAGGAGTTCAACAAATGGATGAGGGAAACGAAGTCTCCCAAGAAGTTACCGAAGAAAAAGAGCTGAATGTATTCGGCCAGCTGATCGAGGGGAGTGTATTCCCCGATCAATCACTGAGACAAAGAACCTTCCTGGTAGCATATAGTGAGTGTGGAAGCCTGAACAAATCATATGAGATTACTGGGATCAGTAGTACATCTCACTATCACTGGATGCATACTGATTCAAACTATGCCCAGGCGTTCACTGAAGCTCGCCGGATTACTGGATACAAACTCGAATCAGAAGCAATCCGTAGAGCTTATGAGGGATGGGATGAACCAGTATACCAGGGCGGTAAACTGGCAGGGGTTACCAGGAAGTATTCTGACACTCTAATGATCTTCATGCTCAAGGGGCTACTACCAGACATCCATCGTGAGAAATTTGTAGAATTAAATAACTCTGGCCCGTTACAGATTAACATTGGTGGAGGTAGCACACTACCAGATGGAGTATGACAAGGATCACATCGAACTCTGCTGGACTATGTTTCTCGTCTGGTTATTCTGCCATAAGAGGATTGGTGGTCAGTATGATGGTAATGACAGATATGAGATGAAGAAATGGCTGTAGGCATTATCTGGGACGCTCAGCCAAGACAGTCAGTATTCCTCAATCGAACTGAGGAAGAGGTACTATTTGGCGGATCAGCAGGTGGTGGCAAGACAGATGGTCTGCTCGCCTTTATCATTCGCAGAGCTGTAGTATACTCATACAGCAAGCACCTCTTCCTCCGTAGAACCTTTGCCGATCTATCTAAAGCTGGTGCAGCCATCGATAGAAGTAAAGAGCTACTCAGTAGCTCTGCTCACTGGGACGACCAAAAGCACCGCTGGACATTCTCGAATGGCTCAGTCTTTGAGTTTGGCTACCTGGATCGTGAAGATGACAAATACAACTATCAAGGAGCACAGTTTGACAGCCTGGCCTTTGACGAAGCAGGTCTGTTCACAGGTACTCAATATTTATATATGATCTCCAGGTGTAGATCAACAGTAGCCGGAATAATACCTCTGATAAGACTCGGAAGTAACCCTGGTGGTGTTGGGCATGCGTTTCTGAAGGCCAGGTTTATCACTCCAGCCTCACCTGAAACAACATTTGAAATCCCCAAAGAGCCTGGCCAGACCAGACAGCGTTTTGGATGCTTTATACCAAGCAGACTCAGTGACAACCAGATCCTCATACAAAGAGACCCAGGCTACTGGGACAGGCTCATGTCTCTCCCCGAAGATGAACGTAGAGCCCTAGCCTATGGGGACTGGGATGTGTTTGCAGGTCAATACTTCAAAGAATGGAGATACAACAAACACGTCGTCGACCCATTTGACATTCCCAGACACTGGAGAAAATGGGGAGGACTCGACTGGGGATTTGCCAAGCCTCTCTCATTCGGCGTCTACACACAAGACCCCGATACTGATCGTATATACAGAGTCAGAGAGCTCTATAGATCAGAGATGAGGGACAGCGAAGCAATAGAGCTGATCAAAGCAACTATTGCTGGTGACACCCTCGACGCCATATATGCTGACCCATCCATGTGGCAGCGCAAGTCATCAGATGATTCTCTGTCCACAGCAGAGAGATACACGAATGCCAACCTGATGCTAATCCCAGCAAACAACGACCGTCTACAGGGGTGGCGTAGAGTTAGAGACCTCCTTGCCGATGGTAAAGACGAGCTCCCAATGTTTCAAGTATTCTCCAACTGTAGAGCTTTTATCAAAACATTTCCCAATCTGATCTACGACCATAACAGAGCTGAGGATTTGGATACTGACACCGAAGATCACGCAGCTGACGAATGCCGGTATGCGCTAATTTCTCGTATGTCCACGAATCGAAAAACAGATGTAATAGTAAGAAAGAAGTCGGCCTGGGAATACCTATAGAAAACAAAAAATGATAAAAAATGACAAACAATAGAGTGGATACATAAAGTATCTACTTAATAGATCGTAAAATACGTGTCACATATTTCTTCTTTATGGTGGATCATCGTGGCTAATACATTTAACGTATGCCTGGTTTCCTGAACATGAAAGATCGAGAGTACAACAAGCAAAAGGACAGAGTAAGGAAACGTATTGACGACTGGTTATACTTGACGGGAATATCCCAAATATGGAAAGTCACTGTATGCTATGAGAGATTAAATGATACAGACAACAGACCAAACTGGATGAGTACTTTTCGATGCGATGCTGATTGGAGATACAATCAAGCTGCTATCACAGCCTATTTACCTACTGTAGAGAACCTCACCGATGAGGATCTCGACAACGCCATAGCTCACGAGCTCATGCACATACTTCTCCAAGAGATGAGAACAGCTAGCAAATCACATAATGATCACGAGGAGAGAGTTGCAACATCTATCGCTCAGGTGCTTATGAGGATGCGAAACATTGGATCGGTTCCTGATAAGATGTAGTATATTATGGAGATATTATGGCACATGGCAATCTAGCAGCTAAAGAGAACAGCGCTCAAAGCCCCTATGACACTGCCACAGGTGCTGGAGCATCCTACACCTATCCAATAGCTAAATCAGATACAAAATCTCCATCAATTGATAACATACTCTCCAAATGCAAACGTGATGAGCAATACTGGCAGAAGAGAAACCTCCGCTTTATCAGGCACCAAGACCTCTTTGACCTGGTAGAGAAAACACCTCCAGCAGGCCAAATCCTAGCTACCATGAATGACACTAAGGTGCTGATCGAGAAGCTCGCCGGTATGGTAGCCAGGAGATCTCCTCGTATCCAAGTACCTGCAAGATCAGAGTCTATGGCCCCAACTGCTCAAAAGATAGAAAACGGACTCCGTCAGTGGGAAAAATACATAGCCACAGAATGGTTCGGCGGCGTTCACAATCCTCTGGATTACGACAGAGCTACATCTCTATTTCTCCGTGGCTGGGTATGCGAGAGAATGCTCTTAGACCCCGATAGTCCAGCACTGGTATCTGATATCCTATTTGATCCTCACAATATCTATCCCAGGCTATCAGGGAACAAAATCAAACGTGTCAGTCACATATTTGAGACCACTGTGGGTGACATTGTCGACACATTCCCTGATACAGACAAACACTGGGACAGTGAAGATGAGAACACAATAGTCACCTGCTACTCGTATTACGAGAATACTCCTCCATACTATCACGCAGTAGTAGCTAACGATACCTGGGTGAAAAAGCCTACAAAGCTCGGATACTTTCCCTGGATTATTGGTATTGCCAAGGGGGCAATCAGTCATCATGCCATAGGGAATCAGCTTCCAGATCAACACGCTGAGTTCATCGGTGCTGGGTTCCTAGATACCATCGAAGGCGTCTATAAGCTAGTTAATAAATTTGTTACCATGCTGGCAAACACTCTAGCTAAGCAGGAGAACCCGCCTAAGGTGATCAACACCATAGACGGAAAACCCAAAGAGCTGGATACATCAGCTGGCTCCACTAGCACCTTCTTTGCCACAGAAAAAGTACAGCTGCTGGAAGTCGGCCCAAAGATAGGTCAGCTCCTTCCCATGCTCGGCAGTCTCCAAGATCGTCTCAATAAAGGTGGCTTGCCGTCTGCAATGTTTGGTGAAGGTACTAGTCTGGAATCAGGTTTTATGTCGGCTCTGCTCATGGGTGCTGCTCAGGATAGTATTTGGACGTTTGTCAGAGCATTAGCACAGTTTCATTCAGCCAGATATACTAAGTTTCTGGAGCTGTTCAGGGATTATGCTGTAGATGGAATTGACGTGATCACTCACATCAAAGGTTCCAAAGATTTTGCTGGCCGTATGGTTATTGGTGATCAGATGACTGCTAGTGATGTAGTCCGCAATGGCACCTATGTGGAAGTGAATTATGAGGATATATCTCCTCAGGATAGAGTAGCCCTGGGTAATTTAGCAGCATTACTAGTGAGGGAAAAGCTAATCTCCTACCAAACTGCTAGAGAGAAATACCTGGGTCTCGATGATCCAGAACTCGAAGATGACCGAGTGCTTAGTGACATACTGATGACGAACCCTCAGTTTGTTAGTAGGGCAGCGCTACTCCAGTGGAAAAAACTCGGTCGTAAGCCTGAGCTTGCTGCTCTGGTAGCAGAGATAGATAAGGAAGTGCAGAAGCCTGCTGGCATACCTAATGCAGGAGGTGGGGGACAAGTACTACCACCAGAGATGCTAGCGGCACTAATGCAGGCAGCAGGTGGTGGTGCTCCCCCAGGCCCACCTCCAGAGGGTGTCCCAGGTATGGGCTTGCCTCCAGAGGTAGCTCCCAGTGGTGTCACACCTGGGGAAAGTGCTCCAGGTCCACAGGATATAATAAATATGATGATGAACAGAGGAGGATAACAATGCCTAGTTACAACGATTGGTTGAGTAATGTGTCTGGGTATAAGTCTCCAGGCGGAGGGTCTGTCGGAGCTAGCAGCTATAGCCAGCTTGCAAAATCCATGCTGTCAGATTTTCTATCTCAGACTGGAGCAAATTCTTATCTGGCTCCTGACTACATACGAAGACTGAGAGATCAAGCGAGTAAAATCTACGCTGCATATGCGATTCACAAAGGTGGCTCGGGACAGTTACCTGGTGAAGTCAGTGGTGATGAAGAGGACTACGGAGAGTTCCTCAAGAAATGGTTCAGGGACTTCGGAGCTGGATCGAAATTTGGCTGGGGTGCTGGACTCAAAGACCTCATGGGTCAAATAGGTTCCAGCCAGGGCAATCAAGGGGAATTTGCTAAGTACTGGAATAGTGATGAAGATGCTCAGAATCTCCTAGCCAACATGTCATACATGAATAGGTCAGGCCCTATGGGTGGTTACCTCCGCAACAAGATGATGGACATTTCTTCTGACTATGATGCTATGACTGCTAGGAGGGGTGGTGAAGGTGAATCTGCTACCACCACCTGGTATGATTATCTGAAATCCAACGCTCCTTGGATGTGGTGATAGCTATGTCTGGACTATGGTCGAATCCTTATAGCGGCTACAACTGGGCAAACAGTGACTATGATACCTCATATCTTAACTCTGACGAAGGGGCTCAGAGCGCCTATCAGCTTATGATGAACTGGCTGTCAGCTCCATATGCGGGAAAATCCTGGCTGACCAGTCAGTATGGTAAGCTGAGAAATGACTACGGTGCAGCACAGGCGAGAGATAAATCCCTCAACTGGCTTGATTACTTGTCTGGGCTTAATCTGTCTGGCATGTATGGGTCTGTATCTCCATATGAGCGTGGGGAAAAACCCTCTGTCTACTCACCACGTATCAGATACCTGGGGTGGTAATATGTTTTTTGACGATCTGATCCAGAGGTTTATTCCTGGAAACAGAGGAGATCCAAAGTGGCTGGACTACATCCCGAGAAGGAATCCTCCTCCAGTAGTTTTAGATGAAATAAGAAGAGCACCAACCAGATATGAACAGAACTACATGAAACTTCCTCCAGTAGTAAAAACCACCCCAAGTGTGTTGGGCAATGATCAGTCATACATATCGGATGTGGCTAAGGCTTATGGCATTCCTCCGAGCTGGATCATGGCAGTGGCAGCTAATGAAACTGGCTGGGGTAAGTATGCTCCCAACAACAACTACTTTGGTATCAAAGGTACTGGCCCTGCGGGGAGTATAATCAGCAAAACCTGGGAAGTGCTCAATGGGAAGCAAGTTGATACTGTAGACTCGTTTAGAGCCTACGACAATGCAAAACAATCTATCGACGACTTTATGAAGCTGATCAGCACAGACAGGTACAAAGCAGCTCTAGCGGCTAAATCCGCTTATGATTTTGCCGACACTTTACAAAAATCTGGTTATGCCACTGATCCAAACTGGGCGAGAAAGATCGCTAGTCTCGCCAGTACAATAGAGAGTAGGTAGTATTATGGCAGTAACTGGTAAACTATATGGTAATGTATTCAAAGCAGCATTCAACAAAGAAATTGACTGGAACACTGACACCATCAAGTGTATGCTCGTCACATCCATATATACACCTGATCAGGATGTACATGATTACTATGATGATATTACCAATGAGGTAGTAGGCACTGGTTATGTAGCTGGTGGAGCAACCATTACCAACCCAACAACTACCTACACTGGAGCAACAAACAAACACGTCCTCGACTGTGATGATCCATCGTGGGCTGCCAGTACAATCACTGCCAGAACAGCAATATTTTACGATGCCCAGACAGGAGTGACTTCGACAGAACCACTCATATGCTATCAACAGAGTGACTCAAATATAGTCAGCACTGCCGGAACATTCACTGTTCAGCTAAACGCAAGCGGCTTGGTCGAAATAACTGTAGCCTGAGGAGGTACTAATGAATAGAGAGCTGGCAATTATTCAACTCAGTGCTCTCACTAAAATACCAGGAGCATTGAGGATCATCACTAATGAGATACGTCCAGAGCTGAGGTATGATACTGAAAATCCTAACAGTCCTATAAGATCTGACATACTGAGCAACAGTCCAGACATATTAAAAAGCCCAGCAGCATTTGTAGTTCATAATGTAGTACAGATGAGAGGCCCCGATCACCACGGGTTATACAGAGCTCATTCTGGAGAAGGAGATTACTGTGAAGGCCGACCGGAGGCACTATTGAGACGGCTACAGGAGTGGCAGTGGTAGCTATACTGGTAGATAAAGGAATAAAGTCTAGTATCTACCGTGATTCATTGTGGGCACCAGGACGATACCAGGCAGTGTATACAATCCATGATCAACATTTTCACGATGGCACTGGACTGGTAGCAGTAGACGAAACCCTAGTGAGTGATGGTCTAGATAGCTTTGCCTATGGCTGCAACTCTGTTCGACATCGAGTGCGACTGGGCTCAACAGGCAGTAGACGCTGGTATCCTCGACGTAATGTGTTAGGTGAGTATGTTGAGTTTGGCAGACCTGAGTATTGGACAGGTACTAGATGGAGCAATTTGAACCTTGGCACACCAGTAACTGCTGTCAATGCCCTCATCTGGGATAGGACTAACTTCACCTTCAGAGTGACAAACACCTGGCGTCGGCTGAAGCTGGATGTGATACTCAAGAGCAGTGCTGCCGCAGCTCGCATTCGCTGGCCGGTGAGTCTAGTTGGCCTTACCTGGAGCAACTGGAGCCTGATTAGCCAGTCCGATGGTTCAATAGCTGGCTATGTGGAAAGGCCCACAGCAGTAGACAGCAATGGTATCTCACTAGGGCTGAACCCTAGCTATAACAATGGCTATGTCGAGATAAACGGTGCAGGGGCGGAATGGGCTGCTGCTGTATATCCAGTCTATGTCGATCCGACTTTTACCGATGGGTTCGGTGGGGATGTACAAACCTATATTGATACATGGATTATCTCAACATCTGCGGATGGCAATTTCGGTGCTAACAACGAGCTACGTCACAGCTCTAGTGACCAGTTTGCATCACTACTGAAGTTTGACCTAAGTACTCTCGGAGGCGTGACCATCAACTCCGCCGATCTCTACTACTACACCACATCCGCACCTGGTGTCGGAGGGGCAACTGCTCAGGCATACCGGATTCTCGTGGCTAATAGTGCATGGACAGAGGCAGGTGCAACGTGGAACTATGCACTCGCTTCCTCTACCCGCTGGGCTGGTGACGCAGCAGCCAATGGTGGCGCTGATGCGGGCTGCTCGGTTAGTGGCACAGACTGGAGTTCCACACTGATGGGGAGCGCCGTACTGGCAAACGGCGAAGCAGTGGGAACCGAGCACATTTTATCCCTGGGTCTTACTGAGTTTGCCGTTATGATTGCTGCCAATCATGGGATATACAGTCGGGGCTCAGGCAACGCCTTTCGTATCGGTTCCTCTGACCACGCTACTACGGGATACCGCCCTAAGCTGGTGGTGGATTATACAGCTCCTAGTGCTACCCTGTTTGCTGTCTTGAGTACAGCCACAGCCCTGAGTCTAGCATCAGCCCTATCAGGCGGAGCTGTCTTCAACTGTAGTGGTACACTTGGTCTAATTACAGCTAGTGCACTGTCTCCTGTAGGAGCAATGTCTGGCGGGGCTTCTATATCTGGAGAACTGGTAACAGCTACTGCTCTAGTCCCCTCAGCAGACTTCTCTGCTGATGGTAATATGACCGCAGAGCTTGCTACATCGACGGCCCTAGCTCCTAATGGCACACTATCTGGTGGAGGAACAATAGCAGCTATTGTGACATCTGCAACAGCATTGTCAAGTGTTGCATCTATGTCTGGAGAAGCTGTATTGTCCGCAGCATTGTCAACAGCTACTGCTCTAGTTAATGTTGCTAGCTTCACTGCTGGTGCTATAATGTCTGCAGCTGCGGCACTAGCAACTGCACTTGCCAAAGCTGTAACATACATCGCAATACATACAATACGTCCACCACTATATGCTGTTGTGACCTCAAGTGGGTTATCTACAGCTACGGTAGCCAGTGGCGGCATGTGTCTAGCTACTGCTACATCCACTGGCATATCAGGTGCTACAGTAGCCAGTGGCGGCAGTGTAATAGCATCTCTGACCAGTGATGGTATATCCACTGCGGAGGTCTACAATGGCTGATTTCACGTTAAAACGCAATGATAGATTGCCAGCTCTGCGAGTTACATGCAAACAGGCTGATGGGACAGTATTCGATCTCACTGGATGTACTGTTGCGTTTCATTTGAGGAATCAGGCCACTGGATCGACCAAAGTGAACAGCGCAGCAACACTAGTAACTGCTGCAAGTGGTATTGTAGAGTATCAATGGGCAGCTATAGACGTAGATACTGCTGGCCTGTATCACGCAGAGTTTGAAGTAACACAATCTGGAAAGACTATAACATTCCCAAACAATGGTCATCTGGTGGTAGAGATAACTGAGGACTTGGTATGAGACTAGACAGTCTGGACAACGCTACGAATAGTAACACAGCTAAACTCACTGAACTGGTTGGCAATATAGAGCGGGAGCAGCCTCCAAGCCAACCAGATGCTCCTACAATTGATTTCGACAAACTCGGACAGGCATTCCACGATCTGTGGTCGAGAGCCACTGGGAACAGACTGGACAATCCCAACTTTGGTGATTTAGGAAAAGCCTTCTACGATATTACCAAGGAGCCTAAAGCAAGAGACGCACAACAGTCCCCCCTAAACCTCCAGGGCCAGTGGATTGAGCAGGCGGGCAAATATCTCCTCAACAGAGGAGAATCAAATAGAGACACAAACCTTAGCCAGCCTACTCCTCCAATAAACAGAGATGCTAGCTTTGACTGGAGGAAAGATCATAATCTCTCAAACATACCTGGTGACGTACTTGGCACTCTCGGTACTATTAAGGACTGGGCACTATTCAAGCCAGGAGAGCAAACAGTAGCTCCGGCAACTCCAATGGGAAACATTCAAGATAGACCTAGTGAACATTGGGGATTAGACTGGATCAGAGATCAGTACAACAAACGCACTCAGGAGAGTAAGAATGATCCTATGTCAGGGTATCTCAATCCCCTGAATGCTCTCGGGGATGCTGCTGGGTTACTTGGTGGAGTAGTTAGTGGTTATAACACTGACATAGTAAAGGGGATATCAGGCAAACATATAGCTGGGGCAAAGGCACTCTCAGACTACATGAACCGCCCAGAGATGGCTCCTGCGAAATATGGAACCCCTCTCAGTTTACTACTCCAGACTCAGGACTGGGTATCTAATACTCTAGCAAAACCCGATGTAATGGACATATACAACAAATATGGCCCTCAGTCGGCGTCAGAATATGCCATGCAGAAGTACATGCCAGGTGGCAGGCTAGGCCAGTTTGTCTGGGAAATGCTGCATGATCCCACCAATCTACTAGGTATTGGAGCTGCAGGTGGCATTGCTAAAGCATTGCCAGCAGGGAGCAAAGCAGCCAAGGTACTCCAAGGTGTCAACGCCGTAGACACTAAGATATTCAACGATCTCCCAGCAGCAGCTCTATCTCCCATTGGCAAACTATGGAGAGCGTCTCCGATGGGCCAGCCATCTAAATCAGCTAAGCTTGTTCAGTGGTTGCGTCCTAAGCTGGATGCTGTCAATCAGATGATCGACATCGGCTTGAACTACTCTGGTATCAACGCTAAGGCTCCAGGCATTGGCCGCTATGTCCCAGGTGAGCAAGGTTCCAAGAAGACGGTCAATGAAACCTGGAGGTCTATCGAGACCATCATAGATCAGGTAGCCGATCCGACTACTCGCATGTATGGTATGGCAGTAAAGGAAATAGCAAATGACAATGCTGGCCGCTGGGGGGCTGAGACATGGGGAGAGGTATTCAGAACAGAGAAAGATAATACTCTGAATGTCTCAGACAAGAAGCAGGAGATATTCCATCTCTGGGAAGACTACTACAGAAGAGTTGCCCAGTTGCAGGAATCTGTCAAAGAGCTGATCTCTGGCTTTAAACCTCCTGAAGGTATAACACTCACTCCTCCACAGCGTACTGCTGCTGAGAACATCTCCAAACAAGCCAACAAAGATGTCCGTCAGCTAACATACGAAGCTAACCAGAGACTGACCCAACTGCGTAACACAGAAGCTACTAGAGTTCCAGGCAGCAGAGGCTACACTGAGGAGTACTTTACTCTATCAGATCAGCTCTACGAAGCTCGTAACACTCAAATGAAGCAAATCATGGGTGATGCTAATGCCCTGTTAGCAGATATCTATGGTCAATCTGGTGGATCACTGGGTGATAGTGATGTGCTTCAAGGTCTTGTAGGTAAGTTTGCTACTGTTAACTCACTATCCAAAGCCATGTCCAGCTATCTGCCCCGTGTGTCTGATGAGAGTGCTAGTGCAATATCTGAAATTCTCCCAAGCATCGACCGTCAAGCAAAGATGGTAAACAGAGATCGTAACCTGGTACTGAGAACCATAGAGACTATCAAAGATAGGTCAACAGCTATCCCCGATCCAAACATGTCCAGCTCAGAAACCATCCTCGAATGGATCAAACAATACGGACAGGGATTTGAGTATGATTCCCTGAAACGCCGTTTTGACTCATGGGCGAAAGAAGATGTCGATCTGATATCCAGTGACCCTCTAGAGCTAGTACTGAAGCACATCATAGGAGAGCAGAGAGGTAAGTTCGGCTTCAAGGCTAGACCTCCCTGGTATAAACTCCTAGGTCTCCCTGCTGCTATTTGGAAAGAGCAGGCTCTGATGTCTCCCAGATACCATACTCAGAATGCCCTCTCTGGACTGGCGATGTCTCAAATGGCCGGTGTCAGTGCTATTGATGTTCTCAAAGCACAGGTAGAAGGCATCTGGAATCTAGTAAAAACTGGCGATGTCGAGTATGCATCTCAAGTACAAAACGCTATGGATGCTTGGGAGCAGACAAAACTACCTGAGGCCATTGAGGCTGGCTATCACCACATGATCGACACATATGGGCCAGAGAATCAGACTGCCATAGGTCAGATAAATCCAGCTATCAGAGGCACAGTTGGTTTTGCCATAAGTTTGCCTGGCGGTGCCATACCTGCATTGATGAGTGCTGGTATTGGTCTGGCTGCACCGACTATAGCTAAGGCTGGAAAGCTCATAGGTAGAACAATAGAAACAGCAGCTAGGAGCACAGCCTGGCTAAAAGCTAAGGCGGATTACATGAACAAGACAGCAGTACCTGATCTAGTGAGGTCAGTGACAGATGATCTGAACAGACTCGTTCCGAGGCCAGGCCCTCTGGGAGGAGTCACTCCTGGTAGTAATATTCCTCCTACACCACAATTGCCGCCTCCAGGATTACCTGCACCACCTATAGCAGCTCAGCTTCCAAACAGTGGACTTGCGGTAAAACTAGGGTTCTCACTGCCGTATGGTACAACTGCTGTAACAGTCACATATCCTAAAGCTGATCTAGTTTCCGATCTGCAAACTATCTACGGTCATACTCAAGAGCAAGCAGATACTGTAGCTAGCATCTTAGAACGTATCGCTCATAGCCTGGGCATGACCTGGGAGCAATTTGCTGATGATGCACTCAAACGTAGAATCCAGAATGGTATAGGTAAGGATGATGCACCTTGGTGGTTAGCTCAAGTAACTGATGATCCAAAAATTGCTGAGGCTCTGAGAGCCGCAAATGCATATATGAATTTGACAGACAATATTAACCAGACATTTCATACAGGTTTTCCATCCGAAATCCTTCAGGAGGAGAAATCAGCATTCGATAACTGGCTGAATGCCTCCAAGGGTATCCCTGGTGTGAATACTACTGATCCTCAGGGATTTATCATCAAGTATGGAGGTATACAGTCTGCTGATATACAGTCTGCTGATATACAGTCTGCTGATATTCCAGACTTGTCCTATATAGTTGGTGTACTGGATACGGCAATTGGAGAATTTAGCAATAATAATGCTGGGTTTGCTAAAGTTATGTATGAACTTTTAGTTGATCTCGGAGTGCCAAAAAACCATCTGATAGTCAAATATATTGAGGGTATTGTCAACGATGCAATTGCTCAACCTGACCTCGCCGTGGATTTTGCTAAGGATATCCAAAATTTGCTAATCAAGAGCCCAGATTTGTTTACTGCTACTTCGGCTGTTATAAGTCAGTTGTCATCCCAATCCTCTGGCGATCCTATAGCTAATTTAATTTTCAAGGCCAAAGACATCTCCAAACTCATGCAAGATGAAGCTCAGGGGATTAAGTTTGTTCCTGATGGTGAACGCATTGCCAGCAAGATAGCAGATTTACAGTCCGAGTACAGCGATATGGCTACTAAGCTTGGACTAGAAGAGCCTCCAGAACTTGATGATGTACTAGATTATTCTGAGGGTAAGATCACCCAATCTGAGCTTATGAAGAAGATGCTCCCCAAAGCAGGGACAAAGGAAAGAGGTATAATCAGATGGAAAGACCTTCCCAGTGATCCCTGGTCTGATATCACCTTTTATCCAGATGTAATCAAAAGGCAGATCAATGATCTGGTATCCCTTGGTCTCAATGCTGCTGCTCTCCAAAAAGCTGCAATTATGATAGGCGTGAGAGTCCAAGATGAAATGCATAAAACTCCTAGTCGGTTGGCTGGTCTCCGAAACTTCCTGAAGGATAGCAATATCAAGAACCTCATGTTTCACACTGACGGTGATCCCAACCTATTTGAGGGAGTCGAGTCTGGTGCTCGCATTGCTGGTGGTTATGATACTGGCCTACATTTCGGAACGCCAGCTCAAGCATTGGACTTCGTTAGGCCTGATAGGTTTACCTGGCCTGCATTTATCAACGTGAAGAACCCACTAGAAATGCCTGATACTGGGGTGTGGAATGCCCGAAAAGTTATCGATGAACTACTAGATCAAGGTAAAATATCCTCAAATGAATACAGTAAACTAATACGACAGTATGACAACGACGTATATAAGCTACCATCTACTGGTACGTTTGATATACAACGCCAAGCTGAAAAGAACCTCGAAATGAAACACATCCGTGGCGTTCTCGAACCCCTCGGCCTTGATGGAATAAAGTATATCAACACTGCTGAGGGAGCTAGTGGTAAAGCTTATAATATAGCCGTAATCCCTCTGTACCCTGAACAGGTCAAATCCTTATGGGGAGCAAGTTCTGTTGATCCAGCATCAGCTAACCCTCTCAAACAGGAATTTGCTAAGGTCATTCGTGGCATGGTTTGGTGGGAGGACGGCAAAGCAGTAATTGCTGCCATAGAAAAACCGAACGTGTCTACTGCTCTGCATGAATTCTTCCATGTTCAGATGAGATATCTACCAGAAGCTGACTTGACTACTCTCGGCACATGGGCAGGTGTTGGTGATGGCCGCATGCTGCCAAACTGGACTAGGGAAGCACTTGAGAAAGTAGCCAGTGCATATGAACGATACTGGAGAGATGGTATAGCTCCAGAGAATGCTACTCAAGAGCTCATAGACATCTTTGCCAAGATCAAAACATGGATGATCGAGATATACAAAGAGATCACCAGCACCCATCTCAACATAAATATATCTCCAGAGGTCAGAGATGTATTTGACAGAATGGTATCTGGAGAGCAGATGACAGGATTACCTGAACAGGCTGGCACAGGTGGAAAGTACCTAACAAATCAGCCACTGTCACAGATGACTACTATACCTACAGGTATGACTACTACTGGTGGTGCATCTATTCCTCCACCGCCCCCAGGCGGCAACATAGGTGGGGGCAATATACCTCCAACTCCTCCTTCTGGTGGTCAGCCTGTCTGGGAACAACGTTACAGCCAGCAGACAATCCGTAACATAGCTAATCAGATCAAATCTACAAAGGGAATGCTCGGTCAGAAGAAACTCACTGACATATTCAACTCCAATGGCGTCACCGACATCGAGCTGATCCAGCGTGCATCAAAGAATCTCACCAATCATCTTCAGACAGGAGATAATGCTGGTGCTGCAAAAGCCAACAAAATCCACTTTGACTATGCGAGCACAGACAACTTTGAGGAATTCACCAAAAAGATTTTCCCCTTTGTCATTTGGCCGAAGCGAGCATTGCCCTTCTTCACCGAAGCTCTCATGCAACATCCAGGAATCGCTCTAGCAATCCAGCGCTACAACAACATGTCTGAGGAAGACACCAAGGGGCTACCTCCTAGATACAGAGGCATGGCTAAAGCTGGAAAGCTAGGTGACTGGATAGCAGAGAAGCTGTTTGGAACCAAAGGCACCACTATGTTTAACCCTATGGATGTGATCATGCCATTTTCCGACTCGATGATAGGGATGTCAACAGATATATCTGGAGCTCAGACACCTGGGGCAGCAGCCCGCAAAGTGGCAGGTAATGTCGGCCTTGGGGTATACCCGTGGTTTGACTATGGAGCGACAGCATTAGGACTCTATGGAGACAAGCCTCTACCAAATGTACTTCGCCATTCGGGAATCTTCCAAGCAGGCACTGACTTTCTTGGTGGCGCTGAGCCTGGCTTCAATGTCGAGAATTTATGGAAGAACCCTGTGTATGCAGCCCAGGAGGGTATCACTGGATCATCATCATCTGACTGGACAGACTCACTAGTCAAGCGTAGACTCCAAGAGATGTCAATGGAGGAAACAGGCAAACCTCTACAGTATGAAAAAGCCAAACCAGGTGATGTTGTCTATCAGCAGGCACTCTATGACGTGCTTCGTCGCAAAGATGTACAGTCATTGATGGGCTTTGTCAGTCCTATGTACAGTCAAACTCTCCCCACTGCTGAGGAGGAATCTGTTGCAGCAATGTCCAAGCTCCCAGTAGCATCAAAAGACACATCGGGCAACTTTACAACTCTCCCTGGCCAAACCCTCGATGATGCCTATAAAGAGGCCGTTAAGCAGTTCTATGCTGGCCGTGAGGCTAATCCTGCAGCATCTACCTATGGAGTCCCTAAGCCCCCAATATCGGCAAATGATCTCTGGTCACGGATGGTTCTGTATAGACGGACTACTCCAGCAAAACGTAGCAGCTGGAAGAAGAACTCTGACTGGGATGGATGGGCCACTCAGTACATCTACTGGCTACAGCGACACAACCATGACGCTACCAAAGGCGACATTGGCACGATAAATGATGTAAGAGAATTCCTGAAGGAGCAAGACAGATGAACTATGAGGGTGAGTTGAGAAAAGCCGTCTTTATGCTACTCAGAATGCTAGCAAAAGACAATCCTGATATAATAGATCACGAGGAGGTATCCAAGCTGCTGACAATCATGGATCGTAGAGCCCTAGACAGACAGCACATATCTGCTCTGCACGACTATACAGCTCTACGCAAACAGGAGCTGGAGGCCGAAACAATAGCCTCTTATGAGGCCAAGTTCAAGCCTACAGTAGTAGTCCCCCGTCGCAAACGGGATGAGTATGGAAAGCTACTCCCAAGGGAGTAAATACAAACAGAAAGGGGTCATTTAATGGATACCAAGGCTGTAGTCAACACTGAGGACGGCACTAACCCTGTCGAGACTAATACCAGTGCTGAAACGGCGATCACACAGAACTGGGACTCTGACGATAACCCGTATCGAGACAAGGCCACTCGGTTGGAGCAACAGTTCTCCGGACTCCAAGGCAACTTCAAGCAGTTATTGGATGATCACAAACAAACCCGTGTCCAACAAGCAGCTCTACTCGAAGAGCTTGCTGCTGCAAAGGCACTAGCTGATGGCAAAACGCCTGAGGAGGCGGAGGCAGTCAAGCAGGTGGTGCGTGGAAACGTCAATACAGCTAACAAGACCGATGAGCTGACTTACAGAGAGCGAGAGATCGCCAATGCTCAGAATCAGCTATCATTACTAGCCAAACCAATAATCATAGCTGAAATAGCCAAGAAGCACGGAGTCGATCCTGCAATGCTCATGGAGTGCGAAAATGGCCCCGAGGCAGAGCGCATGGCCGCCAATATCGCCAAACTCACCAGAAAGGCGGTTTTGGATGATCGTAAGAAAGATAAGGTAGATGCTGGTGAGGGAGGCGGTAGTGGCAGCCTCGACTGGAGCAAACTAAGCTCGTATGAAAAGCTATACAGAGGAGTTAAAAATGCCAAAAATGAAAGATGACTCCTCTAAAGGAGATTAAAACATGTGGACACTTGCTGAAGCTCAAAAGATGTCTAATGATGTCCTGATAAAGGGTATCATAGAGACGATCATCAAAGAGAGCCCGTTGCTGGCTAAGCTGCCGTTCCTGGAAGTGAATGGCACTGGGCTCACTTACAACAGGGAGACTACTCAACCCACTGCCGGTTTTTACGCTGTCAATGATACCTGGGCAGAATCTACTGGCACTCGAACTCAAGACACTGCATCGTTGACAATCCTTGGTGGCGATAGCGACCTAGACAACTTTCAGGCTCAGACACTCAGTGATTCAAACGACCTCGAAGCACAGCTCATAGAGGAGAAGTCCAAAGCTATTGCCCACAAGTTCGATGACACGGCGATCTATGGTGACGCCACTGTCGATACCAAGCAGTTCAGTGGATTGCATGCTAAGGTAGACTCTACTATGCTGCTACATCAGGGGTCTGGATCAACTGGTGCTCCTCTCAGTATGGCAAACCTGGATAAGCTCTGTGATCTAGTAATGCCAGGTCGCCCTGATGCTCTGATTATGAACAGAACAGTCAGGAGGAGATTACAGCAGTACTACCGTGAGGGCACAGGAATCTCCTTTGTTATGAAGAGAGGTGAAGATGGTGCAATCATGGCGACTTATGGAGACATTCCCATCCTTGTCAATGACTTTCTGGTTCAGACTGAGACAATCGCAACTGCATCCTATAGCGCCAAGACAGGCGGTGCTACCAGCTCCATCTTTGCAATCAAGTTTGGCCCTCGTGACCTAGCTGGAATCCAGAATGGTGGCATTCAGAAGCAACGACTTGGAAATCTCGAAACCAAAGATGCTATTCGCTGGAGAATCAAGTGGTACGTTGGCCTAGTCATGTTTTCCACCCTGTCCGTAGCCAGGCTAGATGGAATCACTGACGCTGTGGCATCAGACTGATAGAAAGGAGGTAAAATAGAATGGCTTACGCTGATGATACTACTGGTGGAAGAGTAATAGAATATGGAATAGGCCCTGTAGAGGTAGCACTATCTGCAGCAGTAGAGTGTGGTGATCTCCTCGGAGTTAGCTCAAGCACATGGGTTCGTGCAGATGCTAATGCAGAAATCTATGCCGAGCTGGTTGCTGGCATTGCTGGGGCTAGTGGGGATGTAATCACTGCCTATCGAATAGCCAGAGTAAGTGGTGTAACAGGCGGAACCAAGGGTGCTGCATTATACCTCTCTGATACTGTTGGAGAGTCCAGCGAGTCTGCTGGGACTGTCAAACAGATTGTAGGTGTTGTGCTTACCGCTACCAGTATCCTGCTCTGCCCTAGCTCTGGTGGAGCTAGTTTGCCTGTTGGATACAAGCAGATTGGAAAGGTGCTTGTGCATGACAAAACAGCCACTGAGGCAGTTAGCGCCGACAAGACTCTGGCTATTGACGACTCTGGAGTGATCCAGCTAGTCGATACCGATGCTAAAACAGTAACTCTACCTGCAACAGTTGTTGGTTATCACTTCACTGTGATGAACAATGGGGCTGATGGTGCAGTGTTGGTAACTATCAGTCCAGACTCTGCTGACAAAATCGCCGGTGGAGGTTATACGGCTGTCGATAACAAAGACCTAACCAATACCAAAGCTACAGCCAGGAAGGGAGATTATGTCAAACTCTTAGGCGATGGTGTCAATGGCTGGTTCATAACTGAAATAGTCGGCACCTGGGCATACCAAGCATGATAGATCGCCGTGAAGATCATATCAACCTGATTGACGACGATCAGTTTTGGGATGGTGTTTACGATCAATACCTTAGCAAAGACCTATGCCTACCAGTCGAATGTAGCCAATACGCAGTCAGAGATGTGGCAGACTCTATAGTCTGCCCTCCTGACTGTGGGTATTGCTGCAAACACTATAAGCGAGTACAGGTAACAGACAGGGACGTAGATCGACTGCTGGAACACACTGGAATAAACATCACCCAGGACACATACATGCATGGCGAGTGCACCTATCTCAATATCCAGGGTGGATGTATGTTCCTGTCAGACAACTCATGTACAGTATACAAGCATCGCCCTGACGCTTGCTACTTCATGCCTATACAGTGGATGTACAACTATGATACAGAAGGCAAGCAGATCAACAAAAACCTGTACATCAGAATCGAGTGCAAACAAGCAGTGCAGGCCATAAGGAGCATATTCAGATCACTCCTAAAATACAATCCTGAGTTACAACTTCTTCCGACGTTAGCTGTGGTGAAACATGGATAGAAAAACTCTTCGTCAACTGATTGCTCTAACTGCCGAAGGGAGGAATTTCCTAACTGGAGCCGTAACAACCAAAGGCTCCACGTTTGCAGCTACAACACTCATTCCATATCCAGACGATCATTTCAACGATGGTGAGGTTTGCTTTTACAGCGGGACAGCAATAGGCCAGATAGCTAGAATCAGTGATTTTATCTCGGCCACAGGCACCATAGCTCCCTATGCTGCCATATCCCCCGTACCTGCTGTAGATGATGCTTTCGAGATACACACCAATGATGGTTGGCTCACAAACCAGTACAACAAGGCTATCGATCTAGCTCACTATGAAGCCGAGGACATATTTCTGATCGGCACCATCGACGATACGATCACTCAGCAGGATGAGCGCTATGAATACCAGATACCCACAGGTGTCAGATATATCAGTGAGGTACAAACATGTGATAGCATCACTACCTGGGGGATGAGCAACTATAATGCAGCACGGGCACTAGCCCCAACATCAGCATATGCCAGACTCAGCACCCAATTCAAAGTAGATACAAGCTGCTGGGTAGGATCAGTAAGAGTAGCCCTAAAAAAGACAGGCACCATAACCACGACCATGACCTGTGCGATCATGGGAGATAACTCTGGAGCTGGCCCTAATACTAACACTCATGGAAGCGGCACCCTTGCATCTTCGAGTGTTCTCGGTGAGTTTGCCTATGTAACATTCAACCTGACTACACCAGTATATCTCACCTCTGGCACCATGTACCACATAGTGCTCAGTCAAGCAGCAGATGCTCTAGACTCGTCTAACTTCATCTCATGGGCAATGGATACCAGCAGTACATACTCACATGCAGGAGCCTGGAAATATTATTATATCTCACCTGAGTCTGGTACATGGTCTGCATATACTACAACCACTGACTCATTTATCTTCTCCATACACCCTCCACAGACGACTCAGGACTATACAAAGATACTTGTTCCTAACTGGTACATAGTTCCACAAAACAGATATCTCCACATAAAGAGCCCGTCTGAGGGTAGAGCAGTCAGGTTAATCTGTCAGAGACAAGCCACTATGCCGACCACTGATACTGGCTCAATAGAGCTCCCCGAAGCCTATGTACAAGCCAAAGCATTAGCCACCTTATATGCGATGCAGCCAGACAGAACCACAAGAGACTTCTCCGAACGCCTGAGAATGATCGACTTCTGGTCTAAGGTGGCCGATCAGGAGCTGGGCAAGATCAGAGTATCCGTACGCCCCAACAGTATGATCGTGGAGGGGCGATAGTGGCTAATGTCCAGCAGAACACTGTGTCCTTGTATGGAGTCACTTATCCTATCATTGGCAA
>ERZ1292629.1268-Hain-H43-01um-R1-1268-length-25239-cov-17_pt2 | contig 21449 bp, 27 predicted proteins | sample MGYA00564399_ERZ1292629 | MGnify/ENA primary metagenome ERZ1292629 (study PRJEB36523, sample SAMEA6512636) | groundwater metagenome | collected 2019-01-08 | study: AquaDiva: Metagenomics assemblies of 32 groundwater samples | reverse complement strand
AGGAAGAAGGAAGGAGCTGCAAGAAATAAGCAGAAAACCAATCACCTCTTCAAGGTCGGACCAAAACGATTTTCGTCCAAGGCAAAAACCGGCACATAAACCCGGAACTATCGAGTACGATGACGATTTGGGGATACACAGGTTCTGAGATTGAAAACAACTAACTTTGCGTAGGGAATGCAAGTAGTTAAAATTAGGGATGGGAAAGATTAAAAAGTTGAGGAGTTTCCTAAAAAGATGGGTGATAATATTTTAACTGCAATCAACAATATTGTAAAATTTGGTGCTTATGACCTAAGAGGTTATGCTTCAAAATACCTCAACAGGATTAATGCTGTAGGTGAACAGCTAGAGTTTTTTATAAAAGATGCTTTAGCTAACTCACTAGATTTGCCACAAAATAAGAAAGAGGTAGCTTATTCTAAGGTTTTCTCTTATTCTGGGAATCAAAACAATCCACCAGATGTAATTATCAAAGAAAGCGATGCTTTTGAAGTAAAAAAAATAGAAAGCCCGAATTCAGCCTTAGCTTTAAACAGCTCTCCTCCAAAAGATAAGCTCTTATCTAATGATATTAGGATAACAAACGCATGTAAAAACTGTGAGAAAAATAAATGGGCTGAAAAAGATTTGTTTTATGTTGTTGGTCATGCAATTGAAGGAAAAATAAAGTATTTGTTTTTTGTACAAGGCACTTGTTATGCAGCAAACCATAATGTTTATGATAAAATTCATAGTCCAATTAAAAAAGAAATTGATTCTGTCTTAGACTCTCTCGGTTTAGAAAAGGGAGAAACTGTTGAACTTGGAAAAGTAAGGAAAGCAGACCCTTTAGGAATTACAGAACTAAGAATAAGGGGAATGTGGCAAATCCAAAATCCTTTAAATGTGTATAAAGAATTTTGCAAAATTGGAGACACAGAAAAATTTCATTTATTTGCATTAATGAAGAAAGAAAAATATAACTCATTTCCTAAAGAAGATAGCAAAAAACTTGAATCAAATAGGGATGTCTTAGTTAAAGATATTAAAATAAAAGACCCGAATAACCCTGCGAGGTTTATCGAAGCTAAATTAATATCTTTTAAGGAGAAGTAAAATGAAGATAGCATCATTTTTTTCTGGCGTGGGCGGGCTCGATTTGGGTTTTACTAATGCTGGCTTCGAGTTGGTCTATGCTAACGACAACTGGGCGGGCTGTTGGGAAACATTTGAGAAAAACCACGGGGTAAAAATAGACAAAAGGTCAATTGCAGACGTTAAGTCAGAAGAGATTCCGGAGGTCGTAGGTTTTGTCGGTGGGCCACCCTGTCAAAGCTGGAGCTTAGCAGGTGCAATGAAAGGTATCAATGACTCTAGAGGTCAACTTTTTTGGAATTACATTGATTTGATAGAAAGAAAACAGCCTTTATTCTTTCTGGCTGAAAATGTACCGGGGATGCTTTCACCCCAACACAAACCAGAGTTTATGAAGATAATTAAAAAATTTTGGGATATTGGTTATGTTGTTTCTTTCATGCTTGTGGATGCTAAGTATTACGAAGTTCCGCAAGATAGGCAAAGAGTTATAGTTGTTGGCTATCTTAAAAGATTAGGAAAGAGATTTGAATTTCCAAAAGGGTATGGCAAATGGATTACTTTGAAAGAAGCTATTGGAGACTTACCACCCCCAATATCTGCAAGCGAAAGAAACAAGACCAATGGAAAATTAGAAATTCCTAATCATGAATACATGAATGGAGGATTTTCCACAATTTATATGTCAAGAAATAGAGTAAGAGGTTGGGATGAACAATCCTTTACCATCCAAGCAGGAGGTAGACACGCCCCCATGCACCCCCAAGCACCAAAGATGAAGTTTATTGAGCAAAATAAAAGAGAATTTGTCAGGGGAAAAGAGCATCTTTACAGAAGATTATCTGTAAGAGAATGCGCAAGAATACAAACCTTTCCAGATGATTTTATTTTCTACTACAATGATGTTGCAGACGGGTATAAAATGATTGGCAATGCTGTTCCAGTCAAATTAGCAGAGGCTTTAGCTGAGAAGATAATACAAGATTTGAAGAGTATTGGAAAAGAAAGGTTCAAGACAAAATTATTAGTAAAAGATAGTATGATTCTACAGAAAAATAAATGAATTGGGCGTAAAGGCAGAATTTAAAATTGAAGAAACATTAGAAAGATAATGACACAATTCAATCATTATCAAATCAGATTCCTAGACAAGTCTAATGAAAAGCTAAGTCAAGAAGAATATGAAGATGTTATGAATCAAACAGGATTTTTGAAGTTTACAAGGGGGCATTTTTTAGATTACATCCTTGAAGTTGAACTGATAATACAGGTTATTATTGAAAATTATATGTTACATAAAAAATCAAAATTGAAAGGAGTTTTCAGAACGAATGTATTAAACAAGATGAGCCTCAGTCAAAAGATAGAGGTTTTGTTAGCAATAATAAATGAGAAAAAAGAATTAAATAATAATGACTTAAAATTATTGAGGGGTTACTCAGGTTCTTTAAGAAAGGAAAGAAACAAATGGGCACATGGAATACTTCACTTTAAACAAGAGAAACATGGAAAAATCATTAAATTTCAGTCTTATTTGAACTGGATAAATCATAATGGAGAAGAAAAGGAAACTAAGCTTACTAATGCTTACTTTGATGACTTGACCAATAAATTTACAACAAATAGGGACTTTTTAGTTAGAATATTAGTCAAAAGAGGTTTCCTTTCCAAAGATTATCTGTATAAAGAGTAAGCCATTTGCGCGGTTATTTTACGCTGAAAATTGGATGTTTTATTAAAAACATTATATTTGCGCGGTTAAAAAATTACAAACATGCTATTTGCGCGGTTATGCACTTTACCAACTCTTGAAGAAAAGCCTTCTAAACACAAACCCTTTTAAACCAAGGCGACATCTAGTTTTGTAAAGAAATACTGAGATTATCCAAAATAATCACATTCACAATCACTTTCACTTTATTTTAGAAAGGATAGGCCCTTAAGGCCAGAGTAGGTTAGGTTCGGAAGTTTCTACATTTCTTTATACAATTAAATACAAATAGGAGTAAAAATGGCAAAAATAAGTCCAGTATCGATAAAATACATGATACACGCGAGTTTTAGAGTAGAAGGCGCTTTAGAAAAGCCTGACGTAATCGGAGCTATCTTCGGACAGACAGAGGGACTTTTGGGCTCAGACTTAGAAATGAGGGAGCTTCAGAAGGAAGGGAAGATAGGAAGGATTGAAGTCGAACTTGAAAGGAAGGACAAGCTAACAATAGGAGTTATTAAGATTCCTACGGCTCTTGACCAATCCGAGACTACATTAATTGCTGCAGCTGTGGAGACTATTGAGAAAATAGGCCCATGTGACGCACAGATTGAAGTAGAGAAGATTGAAGATGTTCGAGGTTCTAAGAGAGACTACATAATCGAAAGAGCTAAGAAATTGATGTCAGGTATTAGCGGACAAACAGACTCAAGAGAAATTTCTAAAGAAATCAAGGATTCTGCAAGAACTTCGGAAGTTAAAGAGTACGGAGAAGAGAAGCTTCCTTGTGGCGACCTTTCAGAGAACGAGGTATTCGTTGTAGAAGGCAGGGCAGACGTGCTTAATATGCTAAGAGCGGGAGTAAAGAATGTTATAGCGATGAATGGTACAAAGCTTCCTGAGAGTATAAGGAAACTAAGTCAAGAGAAAGAAATAACTCTTTTTGTTGATGGAGACAGAGGCGGAAAGCTCATCATTCAGAATGTGCTAGACAATGCCCGTATAAAGTATATAGCAATCGCGCCTGACGGAAAAGAAGTTGAAGAATTACAAGGCAAAGAAATTCTTATGACTTTGAGAAGAAAAATGACCGTTAGCGAGTATCTGAGCTCTTCAAGAGAGGGTTCTTCTCGGTCCAGTCAAGGAAGGGAGACCTCTTCTTGGAAAGAGGAAAGCGCAGAAAAGATTTCCGAAAAACCGGAAGAAAAAGTTGAAGAAAAAATGGAAGGCTTAGACTCAAAATCAACAGAAAAAATAAAGAAGATTGCACTAGAAAATAAAGGAAAAGGTAAAGCAATTATTTTAGATGAATCTTTGGATGAAATAAAGAGCATTTCTGTGTCGAGTTTAGCTAGTTCTTTGAAAAGATTAAGGAAAAAACCCTTTGCAATAGTGATTGATGGTACAACAATCAATCCTGTTCTTGATGTAGCAGAAGATGCTGGTGTTAAAGTGATAGTAGCAAAGAATTTCACGACGACAGACACGAAAATTAAACTAATGAGTTTCTAGTTCTAATTCAATAATAAACCTTATCGTGATGGTCGTAGTCCAACAGCATTACGGCTTTTTTAGATTCAATAATTTCATAAACAAGACAAAAATTTCTAATATGAACACTTCTCTGTCCCGCCATGTTTCCTCTTAAAGGTTCTCCAATTTGAGGATTTTCAAGAATTTCTTTTATTTTTCTCGTTAAAATTTCAAACTGCAATTTATCCTTCTTAGAAAGCTTTGCAAAAATTTTGTCCAGATGTTCTGAGGTTATAAGTTCGTAAGGCATTCAAATAATCAAGAGTATCTCCTCTTAAAGTCATCAATGTTGCCTATTTTAATAAATCTTCCTCTTCTTATAGCATCAAGCTTCTGAAGATATTCTTCTCTAACCTTTGGCTTAGTTTCTATCTGAGATTTTATAAAAATATTTATCTGTTTGCTCATGCTCAAGCCATTCTCTTTGCAAAAATCAGCAAACTCTCTATAAACATCTTCTTCTAAATTGAATGTTTTTATTACCATTTTGTCTTATATAAGATTATATAATGTTATTTAAATAGGTTTTGGTTAGAATTGCTGACTTATTATGTTTCTAGAAAGTAGTGACAAAATAGTGTGCGAGACCGTGACATATGTCACCCCCTTTTAACATACTTTTATCGAGGACAGACAGTTTATAACAAAAGTTTAGGAGAAATTCAACTCTTCTCATAGAATACTAATCAAATTGTTGTTTATCAACGATAAAAACCTTTAATTTTTATAATAAATCTACCCAGTGACATATGTCATGAACCTACACAGTAGTGACAAAATAGTAAGATTTATAAAGAGTTTCAATTAGTGTTTCTTATGACGAATTTAAAAGATTTAGTAAAAAGGATACATAAAGAAGCAGGGATGGAAGTGTATGCACACGGTTTAGGTAGATTTGATCTCAATGACTATATGCCTCAAGACGATAATTATAGAAGGGCTGTGCATAATTTGAGAAATCCTGAACCGGGTTTTATGAGTTTATTTCCGGGAGTAGAAGCAAGCATAGGTGGAAATATAGGAAAAAGGGAAGGTTGCGGTCTTTTAATATACGGTGTTTTGCCCGGTGAGGAAAAAATTTTAATCCCCCGATTTATTTTAGAAACTAGATCAAAGAAAGGTTTGGTGGGATTTTTTGGAGCAACAGAGGAAGTTAAAATTCCTATAACTCCTGAGGAGAAAGTAGTTTACAGAGGAACTCAGCCATTGTCAAAATTAGTTAAAAATGATAATCAAAGCGAGGCCTTTTTTGCTCTGATGACCATCGGAACGGATATTGAAGATAGTATTGGTAGAGGAACTCCAAGCTATCCGCAGCTAACAATGTTATCAAGTAGAGAATTGATTTCGGATTTGATTAGTTATATAGAAAAAAACCCAGGAGATTACAATAGATTTTTAGACACGGTTTTAACTCAAGATAGATTTCCCAAAGTAAATAGGGGGATAGTTTCTTTAGCGAGACAGAACCATTCAGTTATGACCTTAAACCTTGGAAATTATAAGAATGGTAGCCCTAAGCTAGTGAGTCCTTATGGAAAATTAAATGAAGAAGTTTTGAGAAATTGTGGGCACGAAGTAAAAGTTGGTCTATAAGAATAGCTTTTTGGAAGCATAAAGAAAGTGTAGCTTAACTGAAATATAGATAAAACTCAAGCAGTTTAACTGTGGATAACAAATAGCCAAAGAAGAATCTTCTCGACGACAAAAATTCAAAAGAATAAGTCACTTCTTGTCAGAACACCCAGTGCCAGTGTAACTGGATAATTACAACACCACCATAAAGTTTATAAAGAGTTTTTTGTCTTTAGGAATAGCAAAATAACCCCTCCAGCAATGGTTAGGTTACGGAAACTTTGTTTCCTTTTGCCAAGTAAATAAATATGAGATACAAGATGAATAATACAAAGAAACTTTTGGTTTCTTTCGTAATGCTTTTTAGCGTTTTGTTTCTAGCAGTTGCTGTTAATGCTGCTGCGATTGGAACCATCTCAAACGTTGAAGTTGACGGACTTAATGTCAATAGCAATCCTGCTATTGTTGTTGGGAACTCAGTTAACGTTAGAGTAGATTTCAATTCTTTGGTTAACGCTTCTGACGTAACAGTCGAAGTGAAAATCGAAGGAAACAAAAAAGACGTTGAAGCACAAACAAGAAATTTTGACGTTGAAACAGGAAAGGAATACTCAAGAACTTTGAAACTTGACGTTCCTTTTGACCTTAAAGACGAACTTAGTGGCACTGTTGACCTTACTGTTGAAGTAAGTGGAGACGGTTTCAAGACTACAAGTGTCTACACTTTGAGCGTTCAGAGAGAGTCTTTCAACGCAAACATCCTTTCTGTAAGTGTTCCTCAAAACATTAAAGCAGGGGAAAATTTCCCTGTTGATATTGTTATAAAGAACATTGGTTACAACAACTTGGATGACCTTTTTGTGACTGCTAAAATATCTGTTTTAGGCATTGAAAGAACCGCTTTCTTCGGTGATCTGGTTGCTCTTGAATGTGATAAGAGTCTTACATCTGTGGAAAATTACGGTGTTGACGTTGCAAGAAAATGTAACGAAGACAACAGTGATACTCTGACTGGAAGAATATTCCTTCAGGCTCCATACGATGCCAAATCTGGAAGCTACGCCCTTAGCGTAAGCACAGAGAATGAAGACACTATGTCCAGCAAGACTACTCAGATTGTAATAGGGAATGACTTTTCCTCAGGAACCTTTTTAGTTTCTGGAAGCCAATTACTTGTTGTCAATCCGACAAATGAAGTAGTTGTTTACAGACTAGTTCCTGCATCAACAAATGGTGTATCAGTAAGCCTGAGCGAGAATCTCATTGCTGTTCCTGCTGGATCTAGTAAAGCAGTAACTGTAAATGCAGTTTCATCTGCGGCAGAAACACAGATTTATTCTGTGAATGTTTTCTCTGCGGACGGAAAACTCGTTGAAGTAGTTAACTTCAGTACAACCACACAAGGAAAAAGCATTTCAAGTCCAGTCGTTGTTTTGACAGTCATACTTGCAATAATCTTCGTGATTTTGCTTGTAGTTTTGATTGTCCTGATTGGAAAGAAACCTGAGAAAGAAGAGTTCGGAGAAAGTTACTACTAAATATAATTTCTTTTTTCTTTTTTTTATTTTATATTTATTAGTTTTCTCTTTTTTATTATATTTTTATTATTTTTAACGCCTGCCGAGAGGTGTAATGGAGAAAACAAGATGGCACCTCAAAAATTAGAAAGAATTTTATCTGAAGAAGATTTTAGAAAAGCTATTGCTCGTGCAGAGGCCTTTAGAGCTCACGACGAATTTCTTAAAGATGGAGAGCAGTACAGAGAAGCTTTGAGGCAGTTGGGTTCTCCAGAGGGCGTTTCCGTTTCAAGAGCTTATCAAATCGCACAAGAACTGGATATTCCAAGAGATTATTTTGAGAGAGCGTTGAAGATGAATCCGGGCAAGGAAGAAATGAGAAAAGATTTGGAAAGAATAGGAGCTAAGCCGCATTTTGACCTTCTAGTGAGCACGTACCAGAGAGAATTATCTAAGTCTATCCAAGAAGCATTTCCTTCTGATGAATTCGAGGCTGTAAGAGGGGATGATTACCCCCAACAAAAAATATTTATGATTAAAAAAATTATTAAAAGAGGAAAATTGTTTGTGAGAACAAAAATTCTGACTACGGTGGAAATAAAGAGCCATTCTTCAAAAGACGATATCGATATTGATATTGATATTTATTCTCACGACTTTGTAGCAGGATGTGCGGAAACCTTAAAGGGTCTTGACGAAAGATTTGGTAGAACATCTGAATTAAAATTCCACTATGATGTTTATGGAAAGGAAAGTTGATTATATTCACTCTTCATCAACAAAGGGTACAAAGATAAATCCGGGAATCTTCTTTATTATTTCAAACTCGGCTTCTGACTTTCTTTTTATTACAACCATTTCTTGTTCAAATCGTGAACCAACAGGAGCAACTACTATTCCCCCAACTTTTAACTGGGCCATTAGTTTTTCTGGAATGTTTCGGCATGCGGCACTGATAAGTATTCGATGGAAGGGGGCTTCTTCTTCAAGCCCAAAAGCTCCGTTTTTGTGATGAATATTTACGTTCCTGTAACCTTCTAGTTTCTCTCTTGATTTTAGGAAGAGTTCTTTTACAACTTCCATACCAAAAACCTTTCCCTTCTTTCCAACAAGATGAGAAATCAAAGCTAGAACATATCCCGAGCCGGAGCCGATTTCAAGAACCTTATGTCCCTGTTGTATATCCATCTCTGAAAGCATTAAAGCAATGGTGCGTGGCTGAGAAATCGTTTGTCCGTGCCCTATTGGAAGGGCGGTATCTTCGTAAGCCTTGCCTCTAAATTGGTAAGGAACGAAGTCTTCTCTTGGAACTTCGGAGAAAGCATCAAGAATTTTTGGGAAAAATTGCTTCTCTCTAAGAAGTTGAATGAGTTCATCTTTATTCATAAAAAAGTAAGACATGAAGAATTTAAATATCTTAGGAAAGACAATAATTCTTATAAAGCCAGAAAAGAATTTTTACATATGGAAGTGGCTGTCAATTTGGATTGGTTGTCTGGAGAAATGAAATCTCCGGCATTATATGGTAGACCAGACGCAGGATTATCATTAAACAGGTTTAACCAAATGGTTTCTGAACTCGAAATAGTTGCAAAGAGAGAAACACATTTTATTCACGGGCCTAAGACAAACAGAGACGAGATAGAATTAAGAGAAATTAATGTTTCTTACGAACCTCATGGCGCTGGTGGATTTTCATACGGAGTAAGAGATTTTATATGCATACCTTCAGAAGATCCCCACACCGATGCAGATTACGTCGCTGTTGCGGAAGCATCGCACACTTCTTTAAGCATCTGGGAAAGCTTTGTGCCCGAAAAGCACAGAAAAGAATTGTACACGTGGTAAAGAATACAGAAATAGTTATAAAGTACAAATTCACAATTTTGCTATAATGAAAATATTTATTGATTTGAGCGTTGGTACTCCAGTCGTGGATTTAGAAGAATTGGAGGCATTAGTTGCAGACATTAAAGCTCTCTCGAAAAAAGAGATTAAACATGATAATAGAGCAATGAAAATTTTAGGGTACCCTGAAATTGATGAAAGAAGAATTTATGCAGAAGGTTGTCACAGGATTCCCACCCATGGGATAAGATATCTTGTAGAAGATTACGTTTTAAGAAGAGATGGAAGTGGAGCTACTCGAATGGGAAGCGAAGAGTATGATTCTCGTGAATTAAGAAAGTCTTAAATTCATTTTTAGTATCCAAACCTTTTTTCGTAATTAGGGTGGTCGAACCATTCTAGAATAACTGAAAGAATTTCCACCTTATCAAGAGTTTTTATTGTATAAATAAGTCTCCAAGCATTTGGGAGGTCGTATTTCCAAAGGTTTTTTGTTTTATATTTTACTGCATATTCTTTAGGAATTAGTCTCTTTGGTAGAGGTATACCACAAAAAGAGTTTTGTTTTAATTCTTCAATAGCTTTTCTAATCCATTTCTTCGTTTCATCATCTTCTCTCAAACTGTTAAACTCTTTTTCAATTTTGTCATCGGCAAAAACAACCTTGGACATTTTGACTATTCTCATTTTTAGTAATGTTTTCTCTTGGAAAGTTTTTTTGCAAGTTCAGGATTCCAAATATAGACTATTATTCCATTATTAGCTATTCCTATCTTGTTAATAGTTTGTAAATAGTCTAATACAAGAAGATATGTTTGCCACATAACTTTTTTAGGAAGTTTTTTCCAAAGTTCTGTTCTATTACATTCCGCGCTATACTTCTCTATTGTTTTCTCTATCATCATGACTGTGTCTAAAGTTGGACTCCTTGCAAGAACATTTAACTGAGTATCTGCCATATTGTAGTATATATCAATTGATATATAAACCTTTTGGCTCAAACCTTCAAACTAATAATCTTAGAAATTCCTTCATGCATACGACGGCCACGCTTGGACGGAGTCTGTGTCTAAACCTTCAAACTAATAATCTTTGAAATACCTTCATGCATACGACGCGAGCTTGCTCGCGGAAATCGTGCATCTATACTCTTAGACTAATTATTTTGCTAATTCCTTCATGCATACTTACCCCATACAGATTCGTTGCACGAGAGATTACTTCATCATTGTGGGTGATGACTATATACTGCCCGTTAAGCATATATTTGTTGAGGAGTCCTGCAAGTCTTTCCGAGTTTCTTTTATCAAGAGCCGCGTCAATTTCATCTAGGATGTAGAAATAGTATGGATGAAACTCTTGAATTGCGAAAATCAAAGAAAGGGCAACGAGAGTTTGTTCTCCTCCAGAAAGTGAACGAACATCAAAGTATTTTCCGTGTCCTGTTTTAACGATTATCTGAACTCCGGAACCTTCTTCAAAAGGATCTTTCTGGTTTTCCATTTCAAGGAAAACATGTCCTTTTGTGCTTAGTTCTGAGAAGTTTCTAGAAAAGAGTTCATTTAATTGTTTTAGTGTTTGAGCGAAGATTTTTTTCTTTTTGATATCTATTTCGGTGATTATTTTCAAAATCCCTTCTTTTTCTTTTGAGATAGTCTCAGACTTTTCTTTTATAGAATCATACTCTTTCTTTATAGAGTCATAGACCTCAAGAGATTTCAAATTTACCGTGCCTGTTCTTGAAAGTTCCTCTTGAATCTTAGAAAGACGTTGAAGAAGCATTTCTTTGTTTCCAGAGATTAGTTCAATTCCTTGGAACTCGAGCATTTCAGTTTGGAAATTTTCTGCTTCTGCATCAACTCTTGCTTTGTCGATTTTCATGTCATTCATTTTTTCTTCAGTTGTACGAAGGTTATGTTGCTTGGAGAGAATGTCCAACTCGCAAACTCTAATTCTCTTTTGGAAGTCTTCACGTTCTGAGATAAGTTTCTGGAATTTTTTGCTCAATTCTTCTTCTTGAACTCTCTTTTCTGTAAGAGTTTTTTGTTTTTCTTCTAGACTTTTTTTAGTTTTGAGGAACTCTTCATTAACATCTTGTTCTTCTCTAAGTAGTTGCTTTAAAGAAATTCTAAGATGCTCAACTTCTCTTTCTTTAAATCCTGTTTCTGATTTTACAGTCTCCCTTGTTCGAAGAGATATATCCTGAATCTCAAGGTTTAGATTATCGTATTTTTCTTCTACATTTGAGTCTTCTAAAACAGACTTCTCTAATGATTCCTTCTTTTTAATCAGCAAAGATATTTCTGCCTTTGTTTTTTCAGATTTTTCATGTAGGTTTTTTATTTGAGTTTTTTTGTCTTCTATTGCAGAAATTTTGTTTAAATCAGATTCAGTCTTCCAAATTTTATTCTTTGTTTCATCTGCTTCTTTTATAGAATCTTCATAAGTTTTTATTAGAGTTTTCATTTCTTCAGAAAAAGAATCTATTTCTTTTTTCATCTCTTCTATTCTTGGGGAATATTCGGCCCTTATCTCTTCAAGATGTTGTGGAGTAACTTTACTCTTACAGACGGGGCAGATATCAAGTTTAGAAATCTTTTCAATTATCTTGTGTTGATTCTCAATCTCCATTTTGTTTACTAAAATATTTTTATCAAGCTCAATTCTTCTCTTGGACTGTTTGTTGAGGGAAACTTTAAGTTGGAAAAGGTGCTCGTTTAATTTATCAAGTTTTAGTTGATTTGTTTTTATGTCAGAAATCTCTAAAGATGTGATTTCTATCTGCTTCAATAAGAAATCTGACTCGTTTTCATAAGTCTGCAAAAGATTAGTCTTATCCAGGACTCTTTCTTTAGTTGAATTCAGTTCGGATTTAATCATATAAAACTTCTTTCTCTGTTCTTCAAGTTTTTCAAATAGTTTCTTTTTTTCGTTAAGTTCCTTTCTCGTCTTGTCTTCCGTTACTGGTTCGTTTTTCAAATTTTTAACAGAATTTTCCATTTCTTTCAACTGTTCTTGAGCGTCTTGTTTCTGCTTTAATAGATTCAATAAACGATTTTCTTGGTTTTTGAGGTTAACTTCCATTCCTGCCAAGTTTGCTCTTAAGTCTGCTATTTCTTTGTTAAGTTTTTCCTGTTCAAGCCCTGTAGACTTTTGCATCGTGAGATTTAATTCATCTACTTTTGATTTGTGGCTGGTTATTTGGAACTCTATTTCACTAATGCCTCTTCTTATTTTTTCAGTTTCTTTTCTTTCATCTTCTATATCAGAGTTTATCCTCTCAGCTTCTTTCTTTTTCTTGACTAAGTCGTTGTTAATTATGCTTGCCTTAAATTTACGAGAATCAGCTTCAAGTTTTTTGAATCTTAATGCTTGTTGTCTTTCTTTTTCAAGGTTGTTAAGATAAGAGGTTCTTTCTCTAAGAATCGAGCTAACTTCTTTCAACCTTTCTTCTGTTTTTTCTAGCTCGTGAAGAGCTTTTTCTTTTCTTGATTCGTAAGAAGAAATTCCGGAAACTTCTTCCAAAACTCCACGTCTTTCTACAGGTTGCATTCTCACGAAATTTTGTATTTCCCCTTGAAGAATGATGTTGAATCCATTAGGGTCTATTCCTGCTTGGGAAAGAAGAGTTATGACTTCCTGTCTTGTTTTCGTTTCCCCATTTATTTTGTAAATGCTTTGTCCCGTTCTTCTTACTATTCTTTTGATTGCTAATTCATCCCCTTCTATTGAGAAAATCTTTGCGGAATTGTCAAAGACTATTTCCACAGAAGCGTCTTTTGCCGGAGAGGCATCTTTTGTTCCGAGGAATATTAAATTTTCTGCTTTAGCAGCACGCATCGATTTGATGCTCAACCTTCCTAGAACAAAGCACAAGGCATCAGAAACATTACTTTTACCGCTACCATTTGGACCGAGAATTACGTTTATTCCAGGGGTGAAGGGGATTTCTGTTTTTCGTGGAAAACTTTTGAAACCGTGCATCACCAATCTTTTAATGAAACTCATCACAAAAAAGAGTTAATGGTTATTTTTAAAGAATTCGGGGGAGGATTAGAACAGCTTTTTCTGCTTTGAGTCTTGGTTGGCTTTCTGCCAGTTTGACCATGTTTTTCTAAAGAGCTTGGTATGTTTGGGGTTTGCAGCGTTTTTTGCAAGGAATTTCTTTGTAACAGGGTCTGCACCGTAACCGGAACCGATTTCATCTCCGAATTCTTTTTTTAGTTTATCCATTTCTCTTTCTCTTTGAGACTTTGCAAGAATCGATGCTGCTGAAACGGAAACATGATTTATGTCTGCTTTGTGTTCACATGAAACTTCAAGATTAGAAAGGTTCTTTATGTGCATCTTGAGATAATCTTGCCAGCTTTTTATTGAAACAGAGGGGCAGTCGACAATAACTTTTATTTTTTCATTTTCTGGATTTAATTTGTTAATTATTTTTGCAGCTGCCAAAGCCTCTACTTCGTTTAATTTAATTCCTTCCTTGTTGCTTGTGTCTATTTCATTAGGTGTTATCACGACGGTTTCAAAACCTTTTACTTTTTCTTTTATTATTTTCTCAAGAAATTCACGTCTTTTTTGAGTTAATTGTTTGCTGTCTTTTACTCCAAGTTTTTTGAATTCTTTTTCAGTTTCTGAATCAACAAGGCAACCAGCAAGCACCATAGGCCCAATGACTGGTCCTCGCCCTGCGTCATCAATACCAAGAATTAAAGTGCTCATGATGACATGAAAAACAAAAACCTGTTTTTAAACGTTTATCACCTCTGCTCAGTCAGTTTAAGATTATGCTATTGTTGTTGCAAGAACTAAGGCGGAAGCAATTGCTATCATCAAACCAATCTTTTGATGGCTGTGCAGGAGCTCTTTATTGACAAATACTCCTAAAAGTACGGCGATGATAATGTAACTCTCAGATAAAGCTACAGTTATGGCTATAGGGGAAAGAGTCATCGAGAACGCAAAAGCTATCCAAGCAATATTATCAAAAATAGACATTGAAAGCCATGTTTTTTTCTCTGTTTTGAAATGTTTCAACATTTTTCCAAAATTCGAAGTATAAATAATAAATGCAAAAGAGAAAACAGCCATGAAAGTGTTAAGGAACCAATTCATCATAAGAGCATTTGTGGCTCTAGATCCGTAGCCAACAAAAAAGTTTGCGGCACCCATTAAAGTTGCAGCAAGAGCGGCGATTAAAACTCCCTTTTCAAAATAAACTTTTTTGGAAAAAACTTTTGATTTAAAAGAGACGAGAGCAAGCCCAACTATTAAGAAAATAATGAGACTTACTTGAAGGATACTCACAGACTCTCGAACAATCAAAAAAGCAAGAAAGGCGGATATTGGAATTTCTAAAGACCATATGGGCTCCACAACATCAAGCTTACCTTTTTTTAGAGCCTCAAAATCAAGAAGGGCTGCGAAAAAAAGAATAGCAGAAGCTAAGAACATTATCCAAAGAGATTTATTGAACGAGAATAATGCAGGAATTTCATGATACACAAAAGGTGTTAAGGCCAGGGCTCCGAAAAAAGTTATGATGAAAAGAGTTTCCCAGTCTCCAGATTTTCTCGCCGATTTTTGTATAAAAAAGTCGCCAAAACCCCATCCAACCATTGCTATAAGAGCAAAAATCACACCTGCAGTGATAATCATTTATGTTTATAGAAAAACATATTTATAATGTTTTTCGATGGAATCGAACCTTTAGTACGCACGCCCACTGCAGGAATCGAACCTGCGAGCCCCGAAGGGCCGAGATTAGCAATCTCGTGCAATACCATTATGCGAAGTGGGCTTATTTCTTACTGATTTATTGTACAATCCACTACTTAAAAGGTTTTTTATAAGGAAAAGTAAAGGGGTTGCTTAAATTAGAAAATTTCTTCAAACATTCTAATTCCATTAGTTTTCATACGATAATCATTAGAGTAAAGGATTTCATCCAATGCAGACCTAAAAATTCTTGTTCTTGTTGAATGTTTTTTCCGCATGTACTTTCTTAACATCTCTGCACCAGACAATGTTCTTGCTACCCATATTCCTCCAAAATCTTTTTTACCTTCTTTCACTCTTTCTTGAGGAAGGAAATACCATTCTCCAACAGGATACTGAATTATGTTTGGATTTTTACGGAGTCCCAGAGATTTCAAGTCTTTTGTAACAACCTTGAAACCCAGATTGTAAGTTTTACCGTCCAAAGTTATAGTATGAATTCTAACCATGTTTCTAAAATAAAAGTGGGCATTAATTATCTGAGAATTCTCAACTTTTAAGGTTTGTTATTTGTCTTATTTGTCGGCCAAACATAAGGAAGATTGTCCTTTTCTTTCCATTTGAATTGAGAGTAATGTTTCTTATCTTTTCTAAGTAAATTGCTTTTATGAGAAGAATGAAATTTTCTTTTTCCAAACCAAGTAGGCAGGGCAACTTTACCGTTTATTTTTTCAGTTTTCATAGTGTTTTTGTAGCCTCTTGAAATCCATTCGGAGATGCACAAATTTAAGTAAATTTTAAGAGCATTTTCATAACCCCTCCACATTAAAACAGCAGGATGATTTCTCCATGCTGAAGATTTAGTTCGATTAAGAAGGATGTTTAAAATTTGAAACGCCTCAACTCTCTGTTTTCCTAACCTTCGGTAGTCCAAAGTCTTTATCGATTTTTCAAAGTTCGGATATGGCAAAAAGGTTTGCATGATTATTTTTAGTGTTATAAAAAGAATAGCGAGGGTGGGATTTGAACCGCACGATCTCCGGGTTATGGGCCCGACGAGGACTCCAGGCTCCTCTACCTCGCTATACAATAAAAATCCACAAAGTACTTATAAATCTAACTGTATGAAGAGTAAAATGGCTGAAATCTACGAACCTGCAGAAGACTCTTTTCTTATGTCTGAAGCATTAAAAGAGCGAGTACCAAAGATGTTAATTGAGAATCCTAACTTAAAGTTTATAGAGATTGGTTGCGGTAGCGGTATAAATATGGAAACAGCAAAAGAGGTAGGGGTTAAAATAAAAAACATAATGGGTTGTGATATTAACAACGAGGCTGTTGAGCATTGCAAGAGGCTGGGTTTTAGTTGCATTAAGTCTGATTTATTTGACAATGTTGACGGCAAGTGTGATGTTATCGCTTTCAATCCTCCTTACTTGCCGAAAGATAAAAAGGAGCCAAAATCATCAAGAGTTGAAACGACTGGCGGCAAAAAGGGGAATGAGATAATTGTGCGGTTTCTAAAAGAAGCAAAAAGTCATTTAACACAAAATGGAAGAATTTTTGTTATAACAAGTTCACTCGCACAAAATGTTGATTTTTTGGGGTGGGGTTACAAGGCAAAAGAAATCGCTTCTAAGAAATTGTTCTTTGAAAAGCTGTTCATCTGGGAATGTTTAAAAGTATAACTACCGTTAAAGTAAAAAGGTGATTTTATGATATACGAAAACTGGATGAAGACTCATTCTTTGGATATAAAGAGCGTTGTTTGTCCACCTCTCGAAGGAAACTTGAAATGTGATTGCCTTGTTGTTGGTGGGGGCTTTGCAGGACTGCATGCGGCTTTGAGGCTTGTTGATTCCGGTAAAGATGTTATTCTTTTGGAGAAAGGAGTCTGTGGAAACTCTTCTTCAGGACAAAGTGCAGGCTTTCTCACACCAGAAAGTGAAGAAGACATGAGGCGGATTATTTCAAGATACGGAGAAAAAAAGGGTAAAATAATTTATAGTATACCTTTGAAAGGGATGCAAATGATTGTAGGAAATGCAAAAAAATACGGTTTCAATTGTGACTTAAGAAAACAGGATTCTTTTTATTTTACAACAAAAAAGGGGGATATCGAATTCATAAAGGAAGAGGCGGAATTCAAAGACGAAGAAAACTTGCCTTACGAACTTTATAGCAAAGCAATAATCAAGAACGTTCACCCCGGTAAAAGTTATTTAATAGGATTAAAATATCCTGGCTCTTATGGGATTAATTCTTTTTCATACTGTGTTGAGATGAAAAATCTTCTTATAAAAAAAGGTGTAAGGATTTTTGAAAATAGCGAAGTGCGTGAATTAGTAGGAAACACTGCAAAGACTCATTTAGGCTCTGTTAATGCAAAGAATATTCTGATTTGCGTCGACAAACTGAAAAAAGAGATTAATGAAGAGTTTTCAAAAAAGTCGTATCATATGCAAACTTATTTAGCAGTAAGCGAACCACTGAGCAAAAAAGAAGTAAAGTCAATGTTTCCAAAAGAAGAACTGATGTGTTGGGATACGAATCTCATTTATATTCACTATCGTTTGGTTGATGGAAATAGACTTCTTGTCGGCGGTTCCAGTCCTTGGGCGGCTTATCACTCAAGGTATTATCACAATCCAAAGATAATACAATCTTTCATTGATAATTTGAAATCAAATTTTCCAGAAATAAAAGACATAGGATTTCCTTACTACTGGTCGGGCTTAATTGATGTAACGAAAAACCTTGTGCCAATAGTCGACTATGACAAAAATAATAAGTCAGTTCAGTATGTTATAGGTTGTGCTGGACTGAATTGGGCAGCTTATTGTGGAGACTATGTGGCAAGGAGAGTCATAAACCAAAAGGATACTGAAGATTTATCTGAATTCTTGGGAGCAAGTAGAAAATTCTTTACATCTGACAGATTTCAAAGAATTTTTGGAAAGAGAATTTCTTTCGCTATAAGTCATTTAAAACAAGAACTGGGCTGAAGTTTTCTAGGAATATTCCAGTAGTTTTAATACTTTCCCCACTTTATCTTCTTCCAAAGCCTTTCATGGAGAAAGAAGAATGGAATTTTAATAAGAGTCAATACCAAACTGAATTTTAACGAAGTTTCTATATTGCCGTAAACAACATAAACAAGAGCGGTTGTAAAAACGAAAGAAATTAGCCCCAGAAAACTCCCTTTACGAAACTCCTTTTATATGTTGAAGGAATTTATGTGAACCTCTTTTGATTAATACAATTGTGAATTAAGATATATAAGTTTTATCTTTCGCATCGTAGGCACAACGCGAAGGGGCAATAAGGTTTTTAAATTTGAAAAGCATGATTTATAAAAGAGAGAAGATGAAATTCGATTTTATTGTTGTAGGCGCGACAGGAATGCAAGGGCGAATAGTTACAAGAGACCTCTTGGAAAGTGGATATTCTGTTCTTTTGTGTGGAAGAGATGAAAAAAGAGTGCAACACTTGCTTAACAAACACAAGAAAAAAACTGCCTTTGAATATGTTGATTTAAGTGATATAGAAAACACTGTGAAAGTAATAAAGAATTCTGGAGCAAAAGTTTTGATAAATGCTGCAGAGGGTGATTGGAATTTGAATTCTTTACTTGCCTGTATTAAGACTGGAGTTCATTCTGTTGATTTGGGTTCGGATATTCCGATGCTGAAAAAACAACTGGCATTAAATAAAGAGCTCAAAAAAGAAAAGATTATACACATAACTGGATGTGGCTCAGTTCCAGGAATAGGAAATGTTATGCTGAATTATGCCGATGGAAAATTTGACAAAATAGACACTGTTGACGTGGGTTTTGCGTGGGATTCGAATATAAAAAAATTCTTTGTTCCTTTTTCTATGGAAAGTATTCTTGAGGAATTTACAATGATTGCCCCATACTTACACAATAATAAAACAATGATGGTTAAACCAATAGATTCAATTGTTCGTGTTTACCATAAAGGAGTTGGGAGAGAAGATCAATTTAATGTTGGGCATCACCCTGAAACATATACTTTTAATCAATTTTGCAAGAAAAAAGGAGTGAAAAATATTGAATTTTATGCTGGTTTCCCGGACCATTCAATGAATGTTATTCAAACTCTTGTAGACTTGGGTTTCGCGAGAAACAAACCTGTGAAATTCAAAGGAATGGATATAATGCCAGATGAATTTCTAACCGAGCTTTTGAAAGATTTGAAAATGCCAAAGGATTACACTGAGACTGAGAATCTTTGGGTTTTGATAAAGGGAAAGCACAATGGTAAGTCTAAGGAAATACTAATGGAGTGCATTGTCCCCCCTTTAAAAGGATGGGAAGAGGCTGGTTGCAACATTGATACGGGAATGCCTGCAAGCATCATGGCTCAGATGATTCTTAAAAAAGTTATTACTAAACCTGGAAGTTACTCTCCCGAGGACATCGTGCCTCCTGCAGCATTTTTTAAAGAGTTAAGAAAGAGAAAGTTACTTGTGTACGAAAACGGGAAAGTAATAAACTAAATTTGAAATAAAGAAAATTCTTTTTAATTAATCGCAACAAATCTGTCTCGCCCTGTTTCTTTTGCTTTGTACATCGCTTTATCTGCACGCTCTTTGAAAGATTTTCCAGTGTCTTTTTGGGCATAACAAGTCAAGCCCCCGGAAACAGTCATTTTATACTTCTTAAGAACAGGGTCAGATTTTATTGCGCCACGAATACGTGCTGTGATGAGCTTCGATTTTTCAAGATCTGTTTGAGGAAGAAGAATGAAGAATTCCTCTCCACCAAAACGTGCAGCAACATCTGATAGTCTAAGCTGTTTCTTAATAACATAGGCAAGTCTTTTAAGAAGTTCATCGCCTTTTATGTGTCCGTACGTATCATTTATTTTTTTGAAGAAGTCTATGTCTACTATGAATAGACAAAGTTTTTGGTAACCTCTTTGAGCTTTTTCCAATTCCATTTCTAGAATGTTTTCAAAGAATCTGCTGTTGTAAAGCCCGGTTTTTTCATCAAGCGTAGCAAGGTCGTAGAGATCAGAGATATGTTTCTTCTGCTTGTGGCTCATCTCCTTAAAAGTTTCAGGTATATTTTTCTTAAAATCTGGGTGAAGAACATCTGTTTTCTTAACTGATTTACTTTTCATTAGAGTGAGAGCAAAAGAACATTAATAAAGTTTTTTAAGAAAATTTATAAACAGAATTTATCTAATTCAGTTATGTACAACTACACAAATTATAGTTATATGGATCTTACAAACGAATGGCAAAGAGCAGTATTAGGAGGTGCCGTAGGAACTCTTATTGCATTCGGAATTTTGTTTATGATTTTGGTTTTCGCAGCACTTTATGTTTATCACTCTTTAGCTTGGATGAAAATTGCCAAGAAGATGAAGTACAAAAAAGCATGGATTGCTTGGGTTCCTTTTGGATCTAGCGCCATGCGTCTTCAACTTGGAAAATTCCATTGGGCATGGGTTTTCTTGTGGATTTTTCCCCCAGCAGTAATAGTGTTGCTAACTATAGCAACATGGAGAATTTTTGAGAAACTTAGGTATTCAGGATGGCTCGCACTTTCTTTCCCATTAATGTTCATTCCAGGAGTTTCGTGGCTTGGTTGGATTGCATATCTCGTGATAATCGGAAGAGTTGCTTGGGGAAAGAAGTAATCAGTTTCTAGACATAAATATTTATAAGTATTCTTTGTGAATGAAAATTATGGCGATTCAAAATTATGTTGAACAAATTTTTCCAGTTGAATGCATGGGCAGAGATAGTAACGGAAATGAGGTTTTAGCAATTCCTGAAAGAGTGAAAGTTCTAATAGCTAAGAGCCCTGGTTCAAACACCATCTCTAGCTCGGTTGAGTGTCCTTACAATACGGGAGCGCATGGGCAGAGATGCAGGGCTTCACATCCGGGACAAGACAAAGTATTGAACGGAGTTATCTGTCCTTACTCATTTGACATTCCTTATTGTCTTGAAGTAAATCATTAAAAAATATTTTATTTTGTAATTAAAACTTTGACAACAGGATTTCTATCTTTGCTTAAGCTTAGTCTGTTGAAGTCATTGTATGAATCAAAATAATGTACTCTTTTAGGGGGATCTTGAGGAGTGTCAATGACTGAAAAATTTTGGTGAACGTTTCTTATAACTTCATAGACTGTTCCTTTAATTTCTGTGTCATTTCTTTCTCCAGAAGTCTCTACACCTTTAGGCAAATTTCTCGCTTGATCTATTGTTCTTCTTAAGACTATAGTTTCTCCAATGCGTGGAAGAGATTCAGTTTCAACTTCTATGGCTTTTTCTAAACGGCCACCTTCCATACGTGTCATAAAACGTAATTTGTATTTCATATTTTCAGTATCAAGAAATTATTTATAAACTTTTAGAAAGATACGTTCACTTATTAAAATCAGTTATTGAAATCATTTACTGATATCGCTTGTTTTTTTGTATCT
>ERZ1292629.1591-Hain-H43-01um-R1-1591-length-21451-cov-10_pt1 | contig 21451 bp, 23 predicted proteins | sample MGYA00564399_ERZ1292629 | MGnify/ENA primary metagenome ERZ1292629 (study PRJEB36523, sample SAMEA6512636) | groundwater metagenome | collected 2019-01-08 | study: AquaDiva: Metagenomics assemblies of 32 groundwater samples | reverse complement strand
AGATGTATTTATGCGGAGAGTATATCCTTCTTACTAAGGGTCACTCTCGTATTTAAATCTTTCTATTTGTAACCCCTTAATAATGACATAAGTACGATATTTAGTTCTCATAGTGTATTTTTCCTAGGGAGTATTATTGAATATGATGGAAAAGTGTTGAACTTTGGAAAAATTGGAAAATTAAAATAATTTTAATTATTTCTTATCGGGATTTGCGTTTTGAAGTTGTAACTTAGGAAGAGGCATGTGTAATGGAAGATTTAATTCTTCTTCTAAGGATAATGCTTTTATTGAACACTTTCCTAATATAAAGTTAAATAAGAATAATTTGAATTGCTGAGGAAGTTCTTTCTTTTTCCAAGATTTAAGAAGTTCTTTTGATTCTTCATCGGATACTAATAAAAGAATGTTTCCTTCGAATTCTATTTGAGCTTGAGATTTGGAATCTTTTGATTTTTCTTTAGCGTCTTTATTGTTATAGTCTATGGTAAAACCGAAATCCACTCTTACGGTTTCTTTATCCTTTAAAAGAGCAACTTCGTCCTTAAGAACGTCTTTGAATTGAATGTTGGTACTAATTGAAGCATTCTTAACTTCTCTTTCTCTTTGACTAGAGATCTTTGTAAAATTAAATCCTATGACTTGCATGAGTATGAGTAAAGTTGAACGTTTTTAAAGATTGTTGTTTTGAAGAATTATGAAATGTCTTCTTCTGAGATAACTACAAAATCTCCAATTGCGATGATTGTGTTGTAAGGTATCATTGCATCTTTACCTGATAATTCTAGATTTAAATTTCTAGTATAAGGAGTTGCATCTTTAATTACGATTTGAAGTAATTCGCCAGTTCTTGTTTCAAAGGTAATGTCTTTAACCATGCCTAATCTTTTTCCTTCTTTTGTAACAACGAGCTTTCCTATAATCTCTCTGAATGGTTTTTTGTCCAATGCCATATTTTTTTTTATTGAACTGAATATTTAAATGTTTGCCTAAAATTTTAATTGGAAAAAAGGGACAGCAAATAACTCAATAAGTGGTTTTTGTATGATTCTAAGAGTCGAATTAGACGATAAACCGATAATTAATTTGAGTAGAGGTAGTTTAATTAAGTAAATAAAAATTTAGTAAATAAGAAAGTGTGCGAGTAAGAGGTAATATGTAAATAAATTTGAAAAATTGAGAAATAAATAGTTTGGAAAACGATATTGACTCGAATCTTTAAATTGAATTTTTTTAAGAAAGGGATATTTGAATGACCCCCACACCCCTTGATTTCTGTTGGAATATGTCTGTATAATAATAAATAGTAAAATAGTATTATTTATATATATACTTATAAATATATATATTATATATTATATATTAAAGTTCATATTAATAATTAATTAGATTATTAAGCGAACTGAAAGAAAGATTAGCTTGGGGGAGTTCGTATTAATTTATAAGAAAGTGTGCTAATTATTAGTATATAAAGTATAAATGTGCTAATTATATGATTTATAGTAGGTTATATATAATCAAATATATATAATCTAAAGTATATCTTGGAGTAGGGTATATAGTTCTTTTTAATAATAAGTTCTTATTAATGGATATTTTAGGTTAAGAGTTATTTTTATTTCGAATGGAAACGAAGGTGTAGGGCGTTGATGATATAATAATATTTATTATTAATAATTGCGAGGAGAGTTTAGAGGGAGTTCATAGGAAATAGAGGTTGTAAAATAGATAACTTTATAATATATAACGAGCTTGAAAAATAATAAAGAGGATAAAAGAGTAAATGACAAAACTTGATAAAATTTTTAATTCTTACATAAGTGCAGGATTATTCAAGAATAAACAAGTATTGCAATCTAATTATAGTCCAGAAACAATTCCTTGGCGAGACGAGCAGGTTGAATCTGTAGCTACTGTTTTAGCTCCAAATCTCAGAGGAGAGAAGTCGAGTAATTTATTTATTTATGGGAAGACTGGAACTGGAAAAACCTTGAGTGTTCAGCACGTTATTTTGAAAATGAAGGAGAAATTGAAAGAAATGGGACAGGACAATGTCAAATTTATTTATGTTAATTGTAAATTAAAGAAAGTTGCGGACACGCAATATAGGATAGTTGCAGAAATGATTAAGGAACTCGGAGGGAGCGTTCCTGCTACAGGATTACCAACCGATGAGGTTTATACTAGATTTTATGAGATTATTGACAGGAAGAAACAAACTATTGTGGTTGTTTTAGATGAGATTGATGAAGCAGTTGAGAAGATGGGAGATAATTTTATTTATAATATGACTAGAATGAATTCTGGTGCTTTGAAGAATGCTCAAATTAGCATTATTGGAATAAGTAATAGTTTGACATTTATGGATCATCTTGATCCGCGAGCTAGAAGTTCTTTAGGGGAGGAAGAATTAGTATTTCCTCCATACAATGCCCCTCAATTAATAGATATTTTAAGAGAAAGAGCAGGAAATGCATTTCACGAAGGAGCATTGGATGCGGGAGTTATTGAAAAGTGTGCGGCTTTTGCTGCTAGAGAGCATGGAGATGCGAGAAGAGCATTGGATTTACTTAGGGTGGCTGGAGAATTGGCGGAAAGAGAAGGAGGAAAGAAAATAAGTGAATCGCATATAGATGCGGCAAATCAGAAAATAGAGAAAGACAAGATGTTGGACATAATCGAGAGCGAGCCTAAGCAGTTTCAATTGGTAATGTATGCAATTATGGAATTGAGTGTTGCAGGAGGAGAAATTATTTCTACTGGAGATGTTTTTAATAAGTATCAAGAAGTTTGTGAGAAAACTGGAAATGAAATTTTAACACAGAGAAGAATTTCCGATATTCTGGGAGAATTTGATATGTTGGGAATAATTAATGCGAGCGTGATAAGCAAGGGAAGACAGGGAAGAACTAGGGAGATTAAATTAATGTTGAGTGAGCAGATAAAAGGAAAAGCCAGAGAAATTTTGGAAAAGAATTTGGATATCTAATATGGTTAGAAGTGAATTATGGTCAATTTTTGAATCAAATTTGGTTGAAATTGATAATCGACTTAAGCAAGGAAGAGGAAGAGTTTTATTGGTAGAATATCGAGCGGGCGGGGAAGATTTAACTGTTGATTTATTTGAAAAGGGAAGAATAAACCTAGAAACGGGAGATTTTATAATTAATCGAAGGCAAACTGAGAAAAACAGAAGATATACTTTGAGAGGGGTTCTTCCCTTGGAAAAAATAGGGGAAGAGATAGAACCAAATTCTATTGGGGTAGGGGCAGGGGAATATAATTTCTGTATTTCTTTAGGAACGACTATTAGTGCAAACGTTCTTCCGACCTATTCTTACTCAGGAAGGGCATATGAACGGCAGGGATTTTTTTTAACTGGAACTAGCAAAAAAGCATTAGAGGAAGGGCTAGCTTATGTTTTTGAAATTGGGGAAACTTGGGCATTTCCTAAATCTTCAGTACTTTTTAGAGAAAATCATAGTCACATTATTTTATGGGCTATGCGAGAAAGAGAATTAGCAACCAGAAAAAGTATTATGTAAATATTTATAAGTCTGCTCTTTTATCTTTTTTTGAGGGGTTGGTGTTTCGGATACCTAATTCTGAAAGAATAATATGAATAGAAAACAATCTAAGAAATCCTCAAAAGTTCGAAAAGATGAAACTCTTTCTACTTCGCAGGAAATATTTGAAAGAATAATTGGATTATCAAACAGAACCCCTCCAATAGATACATTGAATTTTGGAGGGAGATATCGTGGTAAGATGGATATAGAAGCTTATAGGCAAAGTTTTCCTAATGGAGACAATTTAGTGACTACATATTTATCATTAAAGAGGTATTGTCCAGAGATGGCTAAAGTATTTGCTGAGCTTTATATTACTATTGAGAGAAAAGAGATGCTGATTAAATTACAAGATTATTTACCTGCTTCAAGTGCAAGGGATAGAGAAAGAAGAATTAGCTCTTGTTTGTCTGAATTGGTGAAGGATTTGGATATATAAACGGATAGTGAGTTGTAAAGTAAACGTTAGATTAAATATGTGATTTTAATGAATAAGTTAATTTTCCTATAGAGTTTAGAGAAGAAAAGTTTATATGTATTGAATTATAACTTTCTATTATGAACAAAATAACAGAAGATAATATTGGAAAATTACTTACTGAGTATATTCCAGAGTTTCTCAAAGATTATAAAAATTTTTTAAAAGACAATGACGGAGAGAAAATAATACACGTATTGTTTGGTGCATATTTATTCCCATTTACAATCAAATCAATAAAAAATAAAAAAATCTCTACCTTAAAGAGAATAGGAAAATTTCTCAGTAAATGTTTCAAATTTGGAGATGAAAAGATTGTTAATATTATTCATGTTTCTTTCTTTGAAAATATGAAAAAAGAGGATTTTGAAAAATTGGTAACTTACTTATCAGAGGAACTATCTGTTCATATGAAAGAGATGGATAGAAAATACAAATATTTCATATAACTGTTGCTAATTTAATTAATCCCTCATGATTATCTCCTAAATCTAAATCTTGTCCTGCAAGAAGGGTTAGATAGAGGAGAGATAACTAAATCTGCAAGAATCTTTACGGAGTTAGTTCCTGGTAAGTGTGATGGATTTTAGTTGGCTGTTTGCGATAGAACTGTTATGAATTAGCAAGAACAAATGGATATACATTAAATATCGCTTCTCCGAGCGATTTTCCATAAATTTTATTTTTTTGTTCCTTTTACCAGATGTTTACTTTACAACTCAACAGATAGTAATATTTTTAAACTTGTAACTTCTGTGAATTTTATGGATGAGCGAACGGGGCTTTATGAGTTGCTAATGTCTAGAGCATTTTTATCTCCAGATAAGCCAGAAAATTATTTTAGAGTTTCTGCTATCAGTCCTACCGGTGTTCTTTTAGATGAATATAAAATAGGAAGTAGTCGTACTTCTGGTTCAACATTTCTCTCTCTTCAAGATTTTTTTTGAAGAAATTATGAGATAGTGCCGGAAGATAGAGGAGTTACGTTTGAAGATAATCTAGATGGAAGAGCTAAGGGAAATTTACCTTCTTGTAGGGTTAATGAAGAGAGGGTGACACCCGAGGCAATTACTGCTTCGATAAAAGGGAGAAAGATACATGCGACTTCTTTAGGCGGTGCTTTAAAAAAACAAGCTCGGTTGGAAAAAGGGATAAGGTTATGCAGTTTTTTTGGATAAACGGATTTAATTGTTAATATATAACGTATAAACGAGTTAAATAGGATATAACTTTATTATCTCATGTTCGATTTGAAGATGATTTATTTGCTGATAATATTTATGGGTTGAGTATTTGTATTATTGAATTGGATATTTGTATTGAGTTGCTCCTTAGAGTACTAACTTGTACAAAAATATATTTTGAGTATACGTATCTTTAAATAGAAAATTATTTTTATTTTTTTGGGAGTTATTTAGGAAGAAATGAATCCAGAAATATTAAGAATCGTGAGGGAAAGGGGGGTTTTATTGGAGAAAGAATTATTTGATGTTCTTGAGAGTTTTGGGAGCATTGAACTTGCTCAGACTTTTTTGGAAAAACTTGTACAGGTATCGGGACAGAAGATGATCACTCGTTCTGTTTTAACTGGAAATATGGGTTTTGTTAAACAAATGGTTCAGAGTCTGGCGGGGGAGGAGAAAGGAGGTGTGGAAAATGTTTTTATTAAGTTGGGAATTAGTTTGGAAGTTACTAAAGAGAAAATTGTTGAGAAAAAGATAGAGGTTAAGGAGACAAAAAAAGAAGAAAAAAATAATTCAAATAATTATCAATTGTTTTATACAGTTACAAAGACTGATAAAAAATTAGAATTAAGTGATTTTGTAGGTCATTTTAGAGCAAGATATGGACAATTATCTAAAATCTTAATGCAACGTCCAGATTTAACTAATCTTGTGGGAATAAATAAAATAGGAAATGAAAGACAAAATTTAAGTATTATTGGAATGGTTGTGGAAAAAAGAACTACTAAAAATGGAAATTTAATAGTTACCTTTGAAGATTTGACAGGTAAGATTCCTATTTTATTTAAAGTGGACAGGTCCGAAGTTTTTGCTAAAGCAAAAGAACTGTTATTCGATGATGTTGTAGCGATAAAAGGTTCAGGAGATAGAAATATGTTGTTTGGATATGATGTTTATTTTCCAGATGCTTTTATTCAAGATAAAATGAGATTTGAGGAGGATATTTCTATAGCCTTTATTTCAGATATGCATGTAGGTAGCTTGAAGCATTTGAAAAAGAGTTTTCAGAGCTTTTTATATTGGTTGAATTCTGACGATGAGAATGCAAAGAAGGTAAGATATTTATTTATCGTGGGAGATAATATTGATGGGGTGGGTGTTTATCCCGGGCAGGAATATTCTATAGAATTAAAAAGTACTCGGGAGCAATATGCTGCTCTTGCTGAATATTTAAAACAAGTTCCTAAGCATATTACTATGTTTATGTGTCCAGGGCAACACGACGCAGTTAGACTTGCAGAGCCGCAGCCCGTAATTGGGAAAAGCCATGCTCCTGCTTTGTATGAAATAGAAAATTTAGTTTTAGTTACAAATCCTACTATGGTAAAATTGATTGAGAAGGGGAAGGAGTTTAAGGTGCTAATGTACCATGGGGATAGTATTCATGATTTTATTAGAGAGGTGCCTGAATTGAGAGAGATGAAGGCTCACAAGTGTCCCGCTAAGGCTGTAAAGCATATGCTAAAGAGGAGGCATTTGTTTCCTATGCATTCTTTGGCAGTTTATATTCCTCAAGTAGATTTGGATCCTATGGTAATCTCTGAAGTGCCTGACGTATTGTGTACTGGAGAAATTCACAGAGTAGATGTGGAAAATTATAATGGGGTATTGATATTAACTGGAAGTTGTTGGCAGAATCAAACTGCTTTTGAAGAAAAGGTTGGGAATATTCCCGATCCTGCTAAGGTGCCCATTCTTAATTTGAAAACTAGAGAATTTAGAATTTTTGATTTTGGAGTGGAAGGCGAGGTGTTGAAGTTATGAATGAGGAATTAATCGAAAGTATTAGGCAATTTGTGGAAAATGAATGTAAAAAAGAAACAAACATTTTTGGAATGTCCGCATATAATTATCATTTTGTGAGTGTGGTAAAATATGCAAAACAATTAGCAAATGAACGAGGAGCAGATATTGAAATTGTAGCTTTAGCGGGATGGTTACACGATATTGGTAGTATATTAGGGGATTATGAAAATCATCATATTTTTGGGGCAAAATTCGCAGAAGAGTTGCTTTTGAAATATTGTTATCCTATTGAAAAAATCGAAAAGGTAAAACATTGTATCATTGCTCATAGAGGAAGTAAAGATATTCCTAGAGAAACAGTTGAAGCAGAATGTATTTGTGATGCTGATGCAATGTCTCATTTTGATAATATTGTTGCATTATTTAGTTTGGCTTTAGTAACCAGAAAGTTAGAAGTAAATAAAGCAAAAGAATTTGTTAGAGAAAAATTAAAGAGATCTTGGAAGAAATTATCTCCTCTTGCAAAGGAAATTGTTAAGAATAAATATGCTTCCGTGATGGAGATTTTAATATGAACATTAAATCATATTTTGAATCTGTGGAGAAAGATGTTAAGAGAAATTATGGGGTTGCGCAGGAAGCGAGGAAGAAAGGAGTGGATCCTGTTTCTGAAGTTGAAGTTCCTCTTGCAAATTCTCTTGCAGAAAGAGTTGTGGGATTAGTGTCTGTATTATATCCTCAAGTGTTGACTGATAAAAAGATCGTGGAAAGAGTTCTTGAATTGGAAAAGCAATTTGGAAATTTGGATCCTGGGGTGGCATTGACTATAGCTGAAGAAATTGCAAAGGAAAAGTTTTGCAAGTTTGAAAGTCATTTACAAGCAATGGAAGCAGGGATAAGAGTTGCAATGGGTTATTTGACTTTAGGATATGTTTCATCACCTATTGAAGGATTTATTCAAATTAAGGTTAAGAAAAGAAACGATGGAAAGGATTTTCTTGCGTCGTATTATTCTGGACCAATAAGAAGCGCAGGAGGAACAGAAGCAGGGTTTTCTCTAGTGATTGTTGATTATCTAAGGGAGATATTTGGATATGATATTTATGATCCTAGTGAAGATGAAATTAAGAGAGGAATTGCAGAATGTTATGAATATCATGAAAGAGTTACCAACTTACAATATTTACCTTCTGAACAAGAGTTAGATTATTTGATGAAGAAGTTGCCCGTTCAATTAACTGGGGATCCGAGTGAAGACAGAGAAGTTTACAATTACAAAGATTTGCCAAGAGTTGAAACTAATTTTATTAGAAGTGGATATTGTTTAGTAATGGGAGAAGGAATTGCACAGAAGGCGCCAAAGATTCTTAGGAGAGTTTTGAAATTAAGAAAGCAGGGATTTAAATTGAGTGGATGGGATTGGTTGGATGATTTTGTATTGTTTCAGAAAAAAATTAAGGAGGGAAAGAAAGCTGGAGGAAGCAGAACAGGAGCAACTTATATGCAGGATTTAGTTGCTGGAAGGCCGGTGTTTGCACATCCTTCTGCTTCGGGAGCTTTTAGATTAAGATATGGAAGAGCAAGGAATACCGGATATTCTACTCTTGCAGTTCATCCAGCTACAATGGGAGTAACTGATGGATTTATTGCGATAGGAACGCAGTTGAAAATTGAGAAACCAACTAAGGGATGCACTGCTGCTTCTTGCGATATGCTAATGGGACCGATTGTTAAGTTGAATGATGGGAGTGTAAGATATTTGGATAATTATGAAGAATCTAAAAAATTATATGATAAAATTATCGAGATAATTTACTTGGGAGATATATTAGTTCCATACGGGGATTTTTTAAATAGAAATCATCCTCTTGAGAAGGCAGGTTATGTGGAACAGCAATGGCTTGAGCAGTTGAGGTTAGTTGGCGGAGATTCTGAATTAAAAATTGATTTGAATAAGGCAATCGAGATTTCTGATAAATATGGTATTTCATTACATCCCGATTATATTTATTTTTGGAAAGAAATTGATGGGGAGAAGTTCTTGGGATTGTTGGATTGGCTAGCCCATGGAGAGTTAAGAGAGGGAAGATTAGCATTGCCTTTTGCATCTCATGAGAAAGAAAGATTTGCTCAGGGAAAAAGAGCTTTGGAATTAATTGGATGTGAACATGAAATTACTACTGCAGATGTTATGTTAAATGTGAAAGATACTAGGGCCGTGTTTTTGAATTTAGGAGTAGATTTGAGTAAGATAATTGGGGAACAGGTAGATGGATTTTTTGGAAAAATGAAAACGGGAATCGAAGAGGGTAAAAAGGTATTGGAATTGGTTGGAAGTTTGAGTAAATATAAAATTGAGGATAAATCTGGGACATTTATTGGAGCGAGAATGGGAAGACCTGAAAAGGCAAAACTTAGAGTTCTGGCAGGAAGTCCTCATGTTTTGTTTCCAGTTGGAGAAGAAGGAGGAAGATTGAAGAGTGTATTCGAAGCAGCTGAAAAGGGTTATGTGGAATCAGAGTTTCCAGTTTATTTTTGTCCAAAATGTAAAAATGAAACTATTTATGCTAAATGTGAAAGATGTGATGTTTATTGTGATAAGATGTTTTATTGTAATGATTGTGGTTTGTTGCAATCTAAGTGTACTCAACATGGATTTTCAAACGATTATTCTAAAAGAAGAATAGATATGAATTATTATTTTGAAGTTGCGAAGAAAAAGTTGGGATTGAGAACAGAAGATATCGGAATTGTTGTTAAGGGACTCAGTGGGACGAGTAATAAGGAGCATAGTTGTGAGAATTTAGCTAAGGGATTGTTGAGAGCAAGACATAATTTGAATGTAAATAAAGATGGAACTATAAGATATGATATGACTGAACAACCGCTTACTCATTTTAGAGCTAGAGAGATAGGAACTTCTGTAGAAAAATTGAGAGAGTTGGGATATGAAAAAGATATTTCGGGGAAGGATTTAGTTGATGATATGCAGGTGTTGGAATTGTTTCCTCAAGATATTGTTCTTCCTTCTTGCACTGCTTCTTCTGATGAGAGAGCAGACGATGTTTTTATTAATGTATGTAATTTTATTGATGAAGAATTGGTTAGATTGTATGGAAATAAATCTTTTTTCAATGCAAAAAATAAGCAGGATTTAATTGGAACTTTATTTGCATGTATGGCTCCGCATACTTGTTCGGCAATTACTACTAGATTGATAGGATTTTCTAAGATTCAATCTCTTCTTGCTTCTCCATATGTGCACGCGGCAATGAGAAGGGATACGGATGGAGACGAAGCGGCAGTTATGTTGCTTATGGATTTGTTGTTGAATTTTTCAAGAAAGTTTTTGCCTTCGCACAGAGGAGGAACGCAGGATGCTCCTTTGGTATTAACTATGAGATTGAAAGCAAATGAAGTTGATGATATGATTTTTGATTTGGATACTAGTGATAAGATTCCTTTGGACTTGTATGCGGTTGCAGATAAACATGGAATGCCTTCCGAGGTAAAGATGGAACAGGTTAAAGATAGACTTGGAGGGGATAGGGAATTTACTGAAATAAATTGTTCATATGACACTCAGGATTTAAATGAGGGGCCGCAATGTTCAAGTTATAAAACTCTTCCTACTATGGACGATAAGGTTCAGGGAATGATGAGATTGTGTACTAAAATAAGATGTGTTGATACTTCGGATGTTGCTAGACTGATAATTGAAAGACATTTTATTAGAGACACTAGAGGTAATTTGAGAAAGTTTTCTCAGCAGGGATTTAGATGTATTGGATGTAATGAGAAATTTAGGAGAGTGCCGTTGAATGGAAAGTGTAGTAAATGCGGGGGAAGAATTATCTTTACTATTTCTGAAGGAAGTGTGTTGAAGTATATGCAACAGGCATTGGATTTGGCTAGGAAGTATAAAGTTAGTCCTTATCTTCTGGAGAGTTTGGAGTTGACGGAAATGTTTATTCATAGTATTTTCGGGAAGGAGAAGGAAAAGCAGACGACTCTTTTCTAGATATTACATTAGGAGATGTTATTAATTAAAAATTAAAGATCTTGAACATACTTTATTTCTGGAAGTTTTTCGTATACTTTTTTTAAACTGAAATCATTATGGACTTCTTCTAAAAGTTCTTTAGTCCAATCTTTCTTATCTGCAGTAATAATTACAATTTCTTTTTTATTGTGTTCTTGAATTGCAGAAGCGATTGTTTTAGAATCTGAGTCATTGGGAGTTAGCCAGGTAAAAAGACAGCTCTTTAATTTTGGATCAATCTCATTTATTGGAATAACCAATTCATCTATATTCTTCTCAATAAATTCTTTAATTCTTCTCTCTATTTCCTGATGAACGTTTTCAAAACTTTTAATTATCTCAGTTTTATCTTGAATTGTATTCGCAATTGATGCAAGTTTTAATATTTGGTTTTTGTCCCTTTCCCACAAAAGCTTACACTCGTTATCAGAATAGGGGTTATAGGAACTATCCTTTATCTGCCTTAATATCTCTCTAAAAATAATTCTTTTTCTGCTAAGCCATTTAGGGATGTTGTATTCTTTGATATAGTAGCAAAGAACAAATTTATTCTCCTTTTTTGAATCTACAAAAGAGATAGTTTTAGTTATAATCTTTTGATTGTCGCCCTCTTTAATATAACCCAGAATAATACACATATCTAAGAACCATCTCATTCTTCATTTGCTCCTTCTAATAAGATGCCCATAATCTTCTTTTCATTTTCATTCAGTTCTTTCTTTTTAATTGTTAAATAATTCTTGTAACTTAACAAGTTGGTTATTTTATCATTTATTTGAAAAGTATCAATTTCGGAAGTGTTCTTCTCTATGTTTTCTTGAATTTCTTCTAATTCTTTGTCTGTTTGAGATCCGAAGTCTTCAAAGAAGAATTGTGTTGTTAGTGATTGCCAAATAGAATTGAAAACCTCTATTATCTCTTGAATATACTGCTTTTTTTCTTTTTCAAATTCATTAGAACTTATTATTAGCTTAAATGCACTAATGAAATCATGATATCTTTGTAAGTAATATGAATATCTTTGTGTGGAGGGTATTTCTAAGAAGAGATCGTAAATTACTTTTTCTGTTTCTGCTTTAAAATTATCTTTGTTATATGAAGCATATTCTATTTTATCTTTTAATAAATAAATCTTCATATCTTCGTGCTTTATATATTGCTCTTTTTTTTCTTTCCAAGCAATATTTGTATGGTTTCCATTTTTTATTTCATTATGAATTTTTTTCAAAATATCGCTTGAGTTTTTTGGTTCAGAAACATTATACTCGATTAACATCTGATTGGCATTCTGAGGTTCAATACTTACAGGGAGTACTTTTCCATAATGAAATCTAACTACTGGAAGATTTAATGAAGGTTCTTTTTTTGCAATTTCTACTGCAATTTTTTGAACAGTAGTTTTGTTTGGGATTTCTCCATTATGACTATCTTTCCAAGAATCGATTATTTTTGCTAATAGGTATAAACTAAGATTTCTTTTTTCTTTATCTAACGGAAGCCCATAAAAAACAGGATAATCAGTTCGGATAAATACTCTTAAGTTATTAATGGAAAGGATTTCTCTGACTTTGTTTTCTTTTTTTAGATTATCCAAATGGGTGTTAATTGTTGCCCAGGTTGATTCAGTAAGTTCACTCAATTTCTTAATAGACTTAGGTCCTTCTTTAAGATGGGAAAGGATTTCTTCTTGAATCTGTTCTGCATTTTTTCTATTAATCATAAGAAACTGCCCCCCTCTTTTTTCATATATATTAATTCCGAACAACGTTTATAAATCTTCTCATAGTATACTCCTTATTTTAGATAGATAGTAAACTTTAAATAGCATATATACTCTTAAAAGTCAAGTAAAATGGAGGCAAAAACTAAATGACAATAAGGAGAACAGTTAAACGAGTGATAGACGGAGATACTTTTCAAACTTATAGAAAAGTAAATGGGAGTAATTTTGTTCGTCTTGCTGGAGTTAATGCTCCTGAAAGATATCAATTTGGAGGTAGAGAAGCTACTTCAAGATTGAGAAGGCAAATTCAAGGTAAAACTGTCACTTTGCAACCTGTTAGCAGATCTTATAGTCGTGTTGTTGCAAGAGTTAGGGTAAACAGGAGATTAGTGGGATGAGAGCAGAACATAATTCAATAATTAGTGGAAGTGCAATGGCAGTTTTAGTTGGAGTGGCTGGTTTCATTGGTTGCTGGTTTGTTCCAATAAACTTTTTTGCTAAATTACTTTTTGCAGTAATATTTGCATTCATTTTCTTTGTAGGATTAAGATCTTCTAAGGGATAAACACCATGTTAATACATAAAGAAAAAATAAAATCTGATTTTAAAGGAACGATTATAGATATAGAAACAATCGGTAATTTTAGCAACTTTCCAGATTCTAGAAGATATAAAGAAATAGTCCCAGTAATTTTCGGATTTATTAATAACGAGGAGCTAACAATTTTTTGTGCTAAGGAGAAAGATTCAATTGAAACATTAAAGAAACAAATACTTGATACTCTTAAAAATTTGGAGAAGCCATTCTATACATTTAATTCTGTTTTTGAAAAAGGAGTTTTATTTCATCATCTTGGAAATGAAATAGAATTCAAACACGAATTAAACAAGGAAAAATATGAATCAAAATTGTCTGCTGTTCGTGACTTAAAGATATCAAATTATGATGATCCATTTAATGATACGGGAAAGTTATGCATGCAAGCATGGTTGAATGGTAAAGTAAAAGAAGCAATTGCACACAACCGTTCTTGTTTGTTAAAGGAAAAAGATATTTTATTAAAACGAGGATTTCGAAAACCTGACGAATTAAATTTGGTTAAATTGAAATAGAGAAATATATTTTAAATAATTTGTTATATGGCTAAGTTCATTTTTTATTTTTCTTCTGAGGAAAATTAATATTATTCAAATATTCTAAAACTTTCTTTCCAAGAGGCGTAATTCGATAGAATTTGTATTCTCTTGAGTCTGGATTTATGCATTTGATGAGAGTCTTTGAAGATAATGCCTTGAGCTCTCTCGAAGTATGAGATTTATACATTCCAGTCTTATTCATGATTTCAGCTTGACACAATTTTAACTTATTTAGTAGTTCCAGTATACTCTTTTTTCGCTTACTACTTCCGACAAAACTAATTGCTTCCTCTATTTTTCCCATATGAGAAAGTAGTTACCATGACTTTTATCTTGAGGTTACCTTTTGAGTTACCAAAATTTATAAAGTGGGAAAACTGAATAATTGCATGGCTGAGCATTTTCATAGTAAACTTGTTGAATTATTAAAGAAAGATATTCGTTTTGTAGATGAAGAATCTGGTGAACTTATTAGAAGCGAGATTGTAAATGAAACTTTAAAGATAGATAAAAAGCTTATTGAATCTCTTTTATCTGAAAAAGATATAAAAGAAAAGTTTTTTACACAGATTAAAGGGCATTGGATTTTTGAGATGAATAAGTTCATTGATTATATTCAAGATAAGAATTTTCTTAGTGATTCATATACGAAATTCAAGAATAAAATTGGTTTAAACCTGAATGGTAAGTTTTTGAATGAAAGAAATGAAGTTGCTCTTGTCTGGCCATTTAAAGATTGTATCTTAGAGGGCGGAATGACCAAAGAGGATGAAAAAAGAAATGAAATATTTTTTAATGAGATACTCGCACAAGATGAAATTGATAGATTACTTGATCCAAAAGTATTAACTAACTTTAAAAGGTATACTACAAAAGGTGAAGAGAAGATAGTAGATTTTAAGAGAGACAAAGAAGGAATAATAAAAGACAATCTCATAATAAAAGGGAATAATCTTCTTGCCTTGCATTCCTTGAGAAAAGAGTTTCAAGGGAAGATTAAATTAATTTACATTGATCCGCCGTATAATCGTGATGCAGATAGCTTTTACAATGATAACTTTAAGAGATCTTCATGGTTGACTTTCATGAAAAGCAGATTAGAAGTGGCAAAAGAATTACTCAAAATAGATGGTGCAATATTTATACAAATTGATGATTCTCAAGCACCATACTTAAAAGTAATTTGTGATGAGATATTTGGAGAAGAAAACAATCCAGTCATCTTATACATTCAAGTAAGATATGGGCAAAAAACACTCTCTGAAAAAAATGATTTTCAAAAAGTAATTGAACAAGTTTTTGTTTATGCTAATAAGGGATTTAAACCCATAAAAGAAAAAGAAGAATATACCCTCGACAACTTTGTTTGGAAAATTATTGAAAAAAAATCAGGTCATAAATTAAAATTAGGAAGTCGTGAAGCCATTATGTTTAAGCCAGGAGAATATGAAATAAAAGAAGAGAAATCTTCATTAAAAGGACTTAAACAAACTTGGGCAAGTGGGACTGTTCTTAAAGCAAATGCATCAGGAAAATTTTTCAATGATTTCATTGCAGAGAGAGTGAGTATTGATGGTCTTGGTTGTTTATACAAAGTTGAAGGCATAGGTGAAGATGGATTAGGATATCGATATTTTACAGGTCCAAAAAGAGAAGGAGCAACAAAAGGAATTTTTTATTCAGGCGTACCATTAGATCGTGTGGAGCAGCTTAAATTAGGAACCGCTGAGAAAGAAATAGTAATTCCAAACTTTTATGATTTTGCAGCAGATTTCGGTAATTGTAGGCAAGAAGGAGGAGTAGAACTTAGAAGTGGAAAAAAACCAGAGGTGTTACTAAAAAGAATCATAGATATGGTAATTTCAAATAATGATGAGGTAATATTGGACTTTTTTATAGGCACAGGAGTTACGCCAGCGGTAGCTCATAAAATGGGAATAAGATATATTGGTATAGAACAATTAGATTATGGAAAAGATGATGCAGTAATAAGACTAAAAAATGTAATCAAAGGTGATCAAACAGGCATATCTAAATCGGTCAAATGGGAGGGGGGCGGGGACTTTGTCTATTGTGAGCTTATGAAATACAATGAAGAAGCGGTTGAAAAGATTCAAGATGCAAAGCCAACAGAAAACTTGCTTAAAATTTGGAAAGAGATGGTTGAACATTATTTCTTGAATTATGATGTTGATATTAAAAGATTTAATGATAATCAAGAGGAATTTAAGAAGCTATCATTAGAGAATCAGAAGAAGCTTCTTATTGAGCTTCTTAATAAGAACCAACTTTATGTAAATCTATCTGAGATAGATGATTCTCAATTCAAAGTAAGTAAAGAAGACAAGGAACTAAATAAAAATTTCTACAAGTGATAAAATGACGACACAGACAACATTATCACAACATAGAAAATGGCTGTATGATGAACTTGATACTGCAAAAAAGTTTGGGGTATTATCTCAATATTTAGATACTCCTAATTTTATAAAAGATAATCTTAATCCTAATCAACCTCTTAGAAATTATCAAAAGGAGGCTTTTGCAAGATTTTTTTATTATTATAATCAATATCCAGATAAAGAATCTCAAATTCATCTCTTGTATAATATGGCAACAGGAAGCGGCAAAACCCTTATTATGGCAGGATTAATTCTGTATCTTTATGAAAAAGGTTATAGGAACTTCTTGTTTTTTGTAAATTCGACAAATATCATAGAGAAGACTAAAGATAATTTTCTAAATAATCTTTCAATCAAATATCTATTTAATCAAAAAATTGTAATTAACAATAAAGAGATTAATGTAAACAAAGTAGATAATTTTGAAGGCGTAAATAAAGAAGATATTAATATCTGTTTTACAACAATTCAAAAACTTCACTCTGATCTTTATGCAGAAAAAGAGAATTCTTTAACTTTTGAGGACTTTAAAAATCAAAAAATTGTTTTTTTAGCAGACGAAGCTCATCACGGGCAAACGCAGACAAAGCAAAATACTATCTTTAAAGTAGATGAAAAACCGAATTGGGAAAATACTGTCTTGAGCATTTTTCAACAAAATAAAGAAAACATTCTTCTTGAGTTTACTGCAACAATGGATTTTATGAATAAAGCAATGGAAGCAAAATATATCTCGAAGGTTATTTACAAATATGATCTAAGGCAATTTAGAAACGATAAGTTTTCTAAAGATGTAGAAATATTAAGATCCGACACTGATAAAAAAGGTAGAATTTTATTAGCTTTAATACTTAACCAATATCGTCAGGATATTGCAAGTAAATATGGAATACAATTAAAGCCAGTAATTTTATTCAAGGCTCAAAAAACCATTGAGCAATCGGAAGAAAATAAAAACTTCTTTCATAATCTAATTGATAATTTATCAAAAAATGATATTGAAAACATAAAGAAAAAAACAGATATCCGAGAAATAACGAGAGCATTTGAGTTTTATGAAAAAGAAAAGATAACTACTGATATAATTATTCACAAATTAAAGATTAACTTTGCTAGCAATAAATGTGTAAGTATGAATGATGATAAGACAATAGGAGAAAATCAGATTTTGATTAATACTCTAGAGAAATCTGATAATCAGATAAGAGCAATATTTACTGTTCAAAAATTAAATGAGGGGTGGGATGTACTAAACCTATTTGATATTGTAAGATTATACGAAGGGCAAGCGTCTGGAGGTTCAACAAAGGGAGGAATATCTCCTTCAACAATATCTGAAGCTCAATTAATTGGTAGGGGAGCAAGATATTATCCGTTTAAGATAGACAACAAAGAAAAGTTTTTGAGAAAGTTTGATGAAGACTTGAATAATGAACTAAGGATAATTGAAGAGTTACACTTTCATAGTTGGAATGAATCCAGATATATATCGGAACTTAAAAATGCATTAGTTCAAGAAGGGCTTATGGATGACAAAATGGTTAATAAAGAACTTAAATTAAAAGAAGAATTTAAAAAAAGTGGTTTTTTTAAAAATGGTCAGATTTTCTTAAATAAAAAGATAGCTAATGATTATTCTTATGCTACTTCCTTTGCAGATTTAGGAGTTAATGAGAAAGATTTCAAGTATGAGATTATAACCTATAAGGGAAAGGTTACTGAAGCTCTTACTAATGAAAAATATGATAATCTTTACATCGTTAAAGAATCTCAAACAATTCAAGTAAAACAAATTGACAAGCATATCTTCCAAAATGCAATATCTCGAAAAGAATTTTTTAAGTTTGAAAATTTGAAGAATTTTTTCCCAAAATTAAACTCTGTTAATGATCTTATAGAAAATAAAGATTTTCTCGCAGACATAAAGATTAATTTTACAGGCTCTGCAGAAGATTTATACAATCTCTCAACTGAACATAAATTTAAGGCAGTTATATCTATCTTAGATGAAATTGAAGAGAAATTAAAGAATAACATGGTGGACTATAGAGGAACAAAAGAATTCTTCTCGAGTAAAATAAACGAAGTCTTTTATAACAAGGTTATAAGGATAGAAACAGGTTCAGAAAGGGAAAATGGGCAGGAATCATTTGTTAGAGAGAAGGAATGGTATGCTTTTAATGCTAATTATGGAACTTCAGAAGAGAAGGCTTGTGTTGAATTTATTGATAGACTAATAAAAGAAGAATTCAAAAATAAATATAAAGAAATATTCTTACTTAGAAACGAGCTTCATTTTGTAATCTATAACTTTAGCGATGGAAAAGCATTTGCTCCAGACTTTGTCTTGTTCATGAAAGATAAAGAAGGAAAAGAAGTTACTTATCAGATATTCATAGAACCTAAAGGTAAATTCTTAGAAAAAACAGATGAATGGAAAGAAAAATTATTAATAGAAATAAACGAAATGTTTAAGTCTAAAGGATTGACTAAATTTATTGAAACAAAGAAGTATAGGGTTTTTGGAGTTCCATTTTTCAATCAGGAAGATGAGAATAAATTTAAAGAAGGATTATTGGATGCAATTAAGTGACATGGCATTCAAACAGTCATCATCAAACTTAATACATGAATGCCCAAGATGCTTTTGACCTTTTCTTTAGGGATATTTTCCAGAATAGTAATTTTTAAGAGAATTATGTGAGATAATATAAAATAACTGGGAGGATTAGTGAGCCCATGAGATTGGCTCTTCGGGAATTTGAATATAATGTAAATAGGCCTATTGAGGTTCCTGTTAAAAGAATGAGAATTCCAAGAATGCCTGAGAAAAAGAAGGTTATAATTATTAGAAAGAAGATAATTGCTATTGAGAGGAATTGGTAATTTATTTTTATGAATATTTTTGAAAAGTATTTTGAAAGAAATAGTCCTAGAAAGAAAGCAATTATTGCAGTTATAAATGAAATGAGTAGTATAATCATAACTATATTTAATGTGATTGCGGGAAGAATTTGTTGAATTGCGGCTGCAGAGCCAGAACGAGTTTTATTTATGGCGAAAAGTGCGAGGAAGGAAAGAGTCATTATTATTGATGAAGAGGCTCCTTGAAGGAGAAGGAATTGTTTTTGACTTGTTTCTTTGATTTCTGATGCGATTAATGCGGGATGTCCTGAGCCAAGTCCCGGGAGGAAAGAGAAAAAAGGAGAGATGAGTGAAATCAAGGAGAGAGTTTTTAGAGATTCTAGTTTATTTATTTGAATTTTTGATAGAATTAAAGGAATTTGTTTAGGAATGGAAGTTTTTTGTTTTATTGAAAGAATAAGTGAGGAAACTCCAAATAATCCTGTTAAAAGAGGAAGAAGAGGATTGTTCAAGGGGAGATTGAATGAGATAAGTCCGAGAAATCCTGAAAGGAAGAAGACTATAATTCCTGAGATTGTGCGTTCTTCTCTGAAAATTAAGTAAACAGAAACAATAATTAGGATGTATGGAATAATTTGTTTGATAATTGGATAAAATTTTGGGAGAAGGAGGAGATAAATAGGGGATATTAGAATTGAAACTATAACTCCTCCGAATGCTCCGAGGAAAGTGTATAATAGTGCTTCTTGGGCTTTTCCTTGAATAAGCATTTCATGTCCTGGAAGAATGGAAAGGAATGTATCTTCTTCTGGAACACCTAGGTAAATTGAAGGAATGAAATCTAGGAAGACGTGAGTTATGGACATTGAGACTATAAACGAAATTGCTGAAATTGGGGAGATGAATTGAAATTTTGGGAGAATTGTGACGAGGAATGAGGCAATTAGATTTATATGGATTCCGGGGGCAAGGCCTGTGAAAGTTCCTGCGAGGATTCCGAGGAGGGATAGAATAAGGATTTCTATCATTTGAATATTTAGGAAATAGGGTTTATTTTAGTTTTGGTTTGAACAAAAGATTTATATATCTGCAAGTAATTACTTTTAATAAAGGAAGTACTTGACAAAATTAAAATGGCAAATAAAATAACACTATTTATACCTGATGAACTATTGAGAGATTTTAAGGATAAATTTCCAGAGATTAATGTTGCAGAATTATCGAGAAGAGTAATTTCTAAGAAAATAAAAGAATTGAAGGGACTTGAGGAATTAAATATTAAAGGGAAGATTTAGATGGCTTCAATAACTTTTGCAGTTGATGACGAATTGAATGCAGAGATTTCTAATTTTAGTTGGATTAATTTATCGGAAATAGTGAGAAAAGAGATAATTTGGCGACTTCTTTTAATATCTCAGCTTAATTCAAAGGAAGAGAAGGAGTTGATGAGTTGGTCTGTAGAGTTAGGGAGAAAAGCAAAAAAAGGGAGATTTCAAAAATTGTTGTCTGAAATATCTCTTAAAAATAAAGAGAAGTTGATGAAAAAACTTCATAAGTAAAATGAATATTGTAATAGATAATAATATTTTATTTTCGATTATGAAACCTTCTTCTATAAATTCTTATATTTTTTCTGCTATAAATGCTAAGTTTTTTGCTCCTGAATTTATTCTGGAAGAATTAAATGAACACCGAGAGGAGTGTTTATTAAAATCTGGATTATCTGCTCAGGAATTTGAAATGCGACTGAATGAGATCGAAGAAAATATTAAGTTTTTGGGTTCTCCATTATACGAAGATTTTCTTGAAAAAGTGAGTGACTTGATTGAAGATGCGGATGATATTGATTTTTTGGCTCTTGCATTATATACCCATTCTGCAATTTGGTCAAATGACTCACATTTTAGGGAGCAAGGAGATATTGATGTTTTTACAACTTTAGATTTATTGAATATGTTTTTGAGAAGAGAGGTATAATTTCAAGAATTGTGGTGATTTGTCATGAAATGCATTTAGGTTTTGTCTGTGAGTATAACTTAATCTACAAATGAATAAGTTTGAAACTCTTTTTTAGGGAGTCCTCTTACTTCATAGAAGGTAATTGGTATATTTATTGGTTGCTATGGTTAATGAGATAATAAAATATCTTTAAAATTAGGTTTGTAGTGTCATTACATAATAGTTACTGGTATGCTGTGTTGCATGATTAACACATAATCAAGTCAATAATGTGAGTTTTAATCTT
>ERZ1292629.1590-Hain-H43-01um-R1-1590-length-21463-cov-10_pt1 | contig 21463 bp, 31 predicted proteins | sample MGYA00564399_ERZ1292629 | MGnify/ENA primary metagenome ERZ1292629 (study PRJEB36523, sample SAMEA6512636) | groundwater metagenome | collected 2019-01-08 | study: AquaDiva: Metagenomics assemblies of 32 groundwater samples | reverse complement strand
CATTCGGAAATGAAGATAAAAAATTATCATCAATTATTTTTCTAAAACCTACACACAAAACTTCACAGTCCTGATTAAATTCATAAGGGATAGCCAACAAAAACCAGTTAGCGAACTGGAAAACATCTTCGTCATCAATGTGAATTTTTAATTTATTACGCCCATCTGCCACTATATAATTCCCTAACTTTATTTTCTATTGACTGATAGCCTAATCCACAATCACGACTCATTAAATCAAAAGTATCTATAAATTCTCTTATGTCTCTTAATTCATTTGGTAAAATAGCAAAACGATTATCTGGAAACGGCAAATTTTGATCTATCGTAAAATGTTTCTCTACGACACTAGAACCTAACGAAATGGCAGCAATAGCATCCCATATTCCTTGCATATGTCCACTATATCCAAACCTTTGAGTTCTCATTTTAAGATTAAGCAATTTAGAAAGATTAACATTTTGTGGAAGGCACGGATACGTAGAAACACAATGAAGTAAACAAACATTTCCGTAAGGAATATAAGATTCATATTCCTCAAAAAGAGAGCAACCAACGCTAATATAAACTTGATTAAAAATTTCTATGCACTTATTAACCAAATAAATATTTCTACATTCAGTACTAGGTATTTTTACTTCATCAGTTAAAGACCGAATGAAATCAATATCATCAATAGAAAAACAACTAGTTAAAAACTTAATCTCAGTATTATCACAAAATTCTTTTAATTCGATATGTTTTTCAAGAGTCAATTCCGTTTGCTTATACAATTCTCTTCGACCATCTGTATCCCATGGTCCTGGTTTAAGATTTTTGTATTTCCAAGTTTGAAATTTAACGTAGTCAGCACCGTTTTCTTTTGCTGATACAATCATTTTTTTAGCCAAATCTAAATCACCACCATGATTCATACTTAATTCAGCTATTAATTTACAACTCATAAATTATTTTCTGAGATATATTTTAATGAATCGTAAAAATCCATTAAAAGTGTATTGTCTTTATCTATTATACATCGAGAAGTTTGTCTATCTACTAATAATTTTCTACTTCGCTCTGGGTCTTTAACAGCCCTATTTTTAGTAACCTGGCTATCATGCTTTCTGTAAATAGAGACATACGTTCCAGTATCAATATATTTTACACCATGCGATAGCCATCTAAACCACATTTCTCTGTCAATTGACCAACGCATTTCTTCATCGTATAACCCAAATTTTTCATATAAATTACGTGACGCTAAAACTGTTGAAGCATGAATAGCCCATGTCCATCTACTAGGAGCTTGAGATTTTAACTCTTTAGACCGTTTATCGTAATGAAATTCTTTATTTTTGCATAATGGTAAAATACTATTAAAATGTTCATCAGATTTTACAACATTAGACCAACCATGAACAAAATTATCTTTTTCTGCAAATTTAATTCTTTGTTCAATTGAATCTGATAATAACATATCATCTGAGTCTAAACATGTTATATAATCTGTATTAGACAAACAAATTCCAATATTTTTACCTCGTGCATTTCCTTTGCTATTTTCTTTTAATCTAACTCTAGTTATTTTATCTCCATATTCTTGAAGAATCTTCCATGAACTATCTGTAGAAACATCATCTACAACAATGATTTTACATGGATATGTTTGAGATAAACAACTATCTATAGAAGAATGTAAATATTTTGCGTAATTATAGTTACTAATAACAACAGAAACAGTTTTCAAACTAATCCCACCTCTCTATTTTAATGTTTTTATTCATTAAATTCTTGTGTTGCAAAACAGATGTAATATGATTTTTGGGGTGGACAAACCATTTCCCACTGTCTTTTGTAATTCTAAACAATTGTTCAAGTCTTTTTTTATAAATTTCACCTTCAAAACTCAGAGTATCCTTATGGTTTGTCCATTCTTTTGATAAGGCGAAATAAGCCATTACAAAATCAAATTCATTATCCTTAAATTCATCCCATGGATAAAGAGTAGTATCACGAATAACAATAGAATATCCCGTTTTTTGCAAATTTTTCTGAATTGGCAAATGTACACTAATTTTATCTGCAATTTCAGAAGCAGATTTACCTAATCTGTTTCTATCCCCTTCTTCTGAATCATCTAGCCCATAAGGAATGTCTAACCCTACAATCTCTATTCCGTGTAATCTTCCTATAATCGAAGAACCTACACAACCACACCCAAAATCTAATCCTTTTTTGAATTTTGATTTAACTGCCTTTAAAATTGGCTTAACTAATCTGTCATAATTCTTCTTGGGATTAAGATATTTTTTAGGAACATATTTAGTGTCTATGTCTTCTAAAGATTTATTGAACAATTCTGTATATTTATTTAGCATTTAAAACACTTTCAAACAAATTAACCATTTTTCGCATGTTTTCTTGTCTAGTCCCAATTTTATTATGTAGTAGTTCAACCATATTTATGTTTTGCTGCTTTCTATATTCATCGTCATACAGTAAACGATTTATAAGTAAAATTGCTACATTTAAATTACGAGCAGGATAGGTGTCTGCTGTATTCTCATTTACATAGTCTTGCATTCCATTTTTTTCATGATCCGAGCAAACAATCGCACAACCACATAAAGCAGCTTCCATAGGGCAATTATGCAATCCTTCTAATTCAGAAGGAGAAATCCATACTTTAATTTTATTATAAAAATTCCTTAAACTTTCATAATCAACTTTATCGTTATCTCTGTTTAACAATAAAGTTTGCAAAGATAATCTATTCCCTATTTCAACCACATCTTCATACCGTTTCGTTTTATGTCTAGAACTATGTAAACCACCTAAAACACTTTCTCTTTGATCACTTGTTCTATAAAATTGATCAAAGTCCAGCCCAGGATAAATTAAATGAGACTCGATTCCATTAGATTTCAAATGTTTTTGCAACCACTCACTATTCACAATACAATTCAAAGACTTGTAAGAATTCAGTAATTCTTTTTCTGGAGCTTGCCACGTTTCAAATCCACGTACATAATAAAATTTCGCTTTTGCTGTAGCTTGTAAAGTACTTTTCACGCTATGAAATCCACTGGCTATTAAAACATCGCATATAGGAAGTATTTTTATTACAGGAACTTTAATTTTATGATAATTATACGAATTAGTTGTACTAGAGATATAAACTTCCTGTCCTAATTCTTGTAAAGTTTCTGCACATCTAATGAGAGTTTTTGTTCCTCCATTATTACCTAATCCTACTTTTTGAAGATTAAATACGATTTTCATTTTTGCAAAATTTGTCGATTAGTGGTTTAATGTCTTCAAAAGAACAATTAAAATCATTTTTACCACAATTATGATATTCAACCATTGTTTTATGAGGATTCCAAGTATCTAAATATCTTTCTTGAATTCTTCTAGACCCCCACACCACATGAGGAATACCACACAAAGCAGCTAAATGCATAGGACCAGTTGATTGCCCTATTACGAGTTTAGATTTTTGCATAATTGAGATCAAATCACCTATAGAAGTTTGATCCCATAAATTAACACATCCTGTTGGAATATCAAATTGAATTGATTCTTTTATACCAGTAATAACAGGAACTAAATTTAGAGATAATAAATAATTACAAAGTGATAACCAATTTGATGAATTCCAATTTTTATGACTTCCAAACCTTCTTCCACGAATGCATAAAACAACAGAATTAGGTTTAATATGTTCCCATTTTTTTAGGTTCTCTTCATTTGCTTTATACTTAATAAAACTACGTGGTTCAACATAAGTACAACCATTCAAAGGAAATTCTATTTTTTTAACTTTAAAACGTTTAGATAAAATTTGGACCAAAGTATTACAAGAAGCTACAGGACCATTATTCCCCATACTATCCTTTGAAGATAAATCAATAGGATAAAAATGAGTTCCCATAGGATAAATCGCTTCTCTACCTGCTCTAGTCACTACATGTACTTCCTGATAAGGTTTTTGAGAATAAATATAATTTACATATGGAGCATAATTAATTAACTCCCAACCAAGTTCTCCAGGGAAACAAGGAACTAATAACGCTTTCATGAAAGCAATGAAACAAAAAAATTGTAATACTGCTTAGCAATGGTTTTCATATATAAATCTTCTCTACAAACAGAATAATCAGTTTTAGTCATTTTTATCATTGCTTTGCTAACTAAAGAAACGTGATCTTCACAAAACCCAACACTTTTCATACTGCCCACAGGTCTAAAATCAAATGGACTATCTAGGGTCATTATACACCCAGAATCTTTAACAATTTCCGGAGTACCACCTATGTTATTACACAGAACAGGCAACCCAGAAACCAAAGCCTCTACAACAGAGTTAGAACAAGATTCTAAATGGCAAATGTGACATGCGTAATTAGAACCTTTATATACAGAAAAAACGTTATCAATATTATGAAAATACTTTATATTAGGATGATCTACAATATAATCTGGTTTACCAATAACAAATAAACCACAATTCATATCAAATTTTGATGCAAAAAAAGAATTTACAATAGTTTTAAGCCTTTTATTAGGTCTCCAAAAAGCAGAACAAACAAACACTCGATCAAAAGAATGTTTATATGGTTCTGCTTTTTGAATAGACTCAAAATCTGCTCCGTTATATATTACTATAGTTTTTTTGGGTTTTACATTTAACATTCTCTCTACAAAAACTTTACTCCATTCACTTTGAAAAATCACAGCATCATGGTTTCTAACACTACTAAGAATAGATTTGTTTCGAAATATGTTTTCTTTGTCGTAATAAACTCCATCAATCCGTAATACGTTTTTACAACCACTTCTTAATGGACCATGAATAAAATTCAAATTGATATCAGGATAATTATCTACAATATTAACACCATAATCAGATTGCAAATACTGTAATAAACTATTTATAAATCGTTTACGCGATTTGTTTTGTTTATCAGAAACAGAAAGTTTAATTCTTCAACTCCACTATAGGGTATGTTGTAATATTATGTTCTTTTCTTTTTTGCAAAAATTGTTCTGCCATGTTTTTTGTAGACTGTTTTTGTTTAGAACCGTAAACTAAAGACATATTTCCTGGATAGTACCTATAATTATAAAGAGGTTCGGGTAAAAATCCACCTCTTCCTATTTCCTCAAGAGTAAACCCCAAATTCTTATCAACTGAATACTTTAACCCTTCTGGGAATAAAACCGCTTTACCAATCAAAGACAACCGAAATGTTCTCCAATGAGAAAAACAATGTTTACCTGCTAATGCTGATTCTGCCAAAGACCTCCCGTTTTTAGGCAAACCAGAGACTCCAATACTATTCTTTTTTCCGCTTTTATCACACCAAAAATGTTGGCTATAAATATAATCAATTTTTGAGTGTTTTTTATACTGGTTTATAATAACAGACATCGCTTTAGAAAGTAAAAAATCATCTCCGTCTACTATTCCGCAAATATCTCCAGTAACGTGTTTTAGAGCTTCTGCGTATGTTGATGAACAAAATTTTCTTTCTGCATTTCTAAATATTTTTATTCTAGAGTCTTTAATAGTAGAGAGGTATTCATAACTTCCATCTGTACTGCAATCGTCTACAATAATCATCTCCCAATCTTTATAAAGTTGAGAAATGACGCTACTTATACATTGTTTAATAAAAGTGTTTTTATTATGACACGCGGTTAAGATGCTAAACTTCAAATATACTTCCTTATTTCTGCTTTAAATAATGCTTCGTCGTAATCAAATATATTTTTTGGCAAAAATAAATTTTCTTTCATATAAGAATACAATTCATCAGCATAAAGACACTTTTCGTCACTATCATAACAGCTTTTATCATAATCAGACCAATATTCTGTATCAGATTGGTGATAATCATTTGCAAATTTTCTCCAACACTCAAATCCTAATCCGAACTTTATACCAGGTTCAAATATTTCACGAAAAGTTTTAAAATTCTTACAAATAGAATGACCTACAATACCTTTATGTTTAGCAGGAAAATGTAAATTAACTAAATCTTCAGCAGTAACCCACCATTCTTTGTTTATTGCAGCACATAAAAAAGTGAATAATCCTTCTGTACCATAAGAACCCATGATGTCTGGATATTTATAATCATATTTTTGCATAAAATAATTAGAAAACACTATAAAATGCAAATTAACATTTTCTCCTAATCTAATTTTTACTGGGCTATTTATATCATTATATTTACAAGTAGGATTAGGACCAGAATGATCTCTGTTTAATTTACCAGAAACAACAGCTACATTTTCGTTTTTAAAAACACTTAAAATATCATAAATATCAGCAGAAGATGGTAACTCAGTATCATCTGAACAATAGATAATATAATCATATTTTTGTTTTTGAATTGCGTATTTTACTGCTGTATTAAAAGCTTGAAAAACTGTTAAATGATCCTCGTAATGCACGCATTCTACAAAAACATTATCATTAATAAGACAACAATATTTAACAGATTTAATAAAATAAACTAAATCGTCCAATAAATAAGGCGAAAGAGTATCAGAAATTACTACATCGATAAAATAATCAACTTTTTGCTTAAAAATAGATAATAAAGTCCTTTTCAAAAAATCAGGAACTCCATTTTTAATCTTAAAAGTTGGAATTACAATTAAAATTCTATTCACGTCATCAATTTCTCAAATAGTTGAGCATATTTAGTTATCGCATGTTTAATATGCAGCCTTTTATTAAAATCATCAATAGTAGACTGTTTCAACAACTCTAATTTATTACTATCACCATATAACTCTCTCATATGCGGCAAAAACGCATCCCTATCTTTCACCACAAACCCATTAACTCCATTTATTACTAATTCCTTATTACCGCCAAAATCCCTACATACAATAGGGACACCGCAAGCAGCTGACTCTAAGATTGCTATACTGGCCCCCTCATGCTGAAATGTCTCATAAAAATACAAATCCAATCCCTTAATAAGAGACATTTTTCTCGCCCTATTCAACACTGAACCCATATAATGACAATGAGATAACGCTTTAATCGCCTTCTGAGCGTCAATACTATGACCCAATAAATAGTGATGATGATCCGGCATTCGTTTTTTACTTTGATGCTCCAACCAATCCAAAGAATCCACCTTAAATTTAGTCTGAACCATTCTGTGACAACGCCCAGATTTAAACCCGCCAATCATATCAGTAGCAACAGGGATATCTTTTATATAATCATTTTCTACACCATTTAATATAACAATTCTTCTACTTGAATGAATTAAACTAGACCAATTAAACTCTTTATGCAAATATCCACATACACTAACATAAAAATCACACTTAGAAAATTGAACCATTCGATCCAATTGGTGAAAGGTATGATTCATCAAAACATATTTAACACCTGGAGTTAACAATGAGCGTAAGCATTTAGAAACAGCGAGACGGTGTTGAAGAACAATATGAATGTTATGGTTAGCTAGAAATCGAGTAAGATCTCGCTCTTTCATTACTATCGGCTGAACGCCATAAGATGAATAAAATTCTTTATCATATTTTGTAGTTCTAGGACAAACTACAAAATTCTTAATTCCATGTCCATAATATTTTTCCAGCCCTTTTACAAGTTCCATCATCATTGTCTGTCCACCACCCATACCTAAACTCTCAATAACATGGCAAACATTAATAACAGATGAACGTGAATATATATAATTTTCAAAATCAACAAATTGTAAATCAAACGGTGAGCTTGCAATTAGAGATTTAACAGGCTTAGCTGAAGCTCGTTTTTCGTTTCTAACAATCTTTTGTTTTCGAACTTGTTTTTTTCTTGCTTCAGCACGTTGTAATTGAGCCTGTCTTAACGCAGTATCTTTTCTTTTCATAGCTAACTGATGTTCCCTAACGTCACGAAGTCTACGCATCCGGTAGTCCAGGGCAATTATCGCCTTTGGCAGACATTTGTTGTTGATCGATGAAGTGTTTAATATCTGGGATTTTCTTTACACAGAAAAATTCTAATTTATCTTTTACAAATACTACGTATTTACAACACTGCTCACCTTGTCTGTATTTGCAAATAGAAATGAGTCGGTCATTCAAAATTTGTTTATCAGACGTATAAGAAGTTGGCATTTTGTGTTATATTTTATAAAGCATGAGTTTTAAGAACTTTAAAAAACTCTAAATCTTTTTCGTTAATTTTATTGAACATTTTTACATCATCAACAGTTAATTTATACTTATACGAAGTTTTATTTTCTTTACGCAAATTATTAAAATTTTTCACAAACTTAGAACGGCTTAAACAATCTTTTAAATTTTACCTTCTAATGTTTCTTTATTGACGGAAATTTAAAAATCTAGAATAAATATTAACATTTTCTTGTTCTTTAACATACTCAGAAAACTTTTTTCCTTTTGGATGAAACATTAAATAAAAGTTATAATGAGAAGTTATTCTAGGAATAGGTTCTCGAATTACTGTAATAAAATTCGCTCTCTCTTTTACCCCCCCCACTTCAAATTCAGAATATGTCCAGTGTTTACAGACACACGAATTACTAGGTAACTCGTGTAATTGGTCTTTTTCTAGAGAGTGATTAACAACAACTACCTTTTTAAGAGGAGTTGTATATCCACCATAAAATTTAGTTCCGTATTGTTCCGCAAGTAAGCACTGAAGAGAAATTCCACCTGTTTTCTTAATATGAATAAATGCCAAAATATCTTTCATTCTATATTATACAGTTATTCCGCAACATTCTTTTTTGCAAATTTTTACACCATTTTTTCTATCAACAAGTAAATCTCCACACACTTTGCAATAGGTGTTTCTATATTTTTCAAATCCGTAATGATTCGATATATAAACATAATTTACTTTTTCGCGAAAAATATCAGCCAATTCTGTTAATTTACTCGGTCTATAAGAAGGAACAAGCATTTTGTGAAAAGGGTAGAAATACAACAAATGAAGAGGAATATCAGGATTCAAATCTGCTAACCAATTCCGAAAATACACATTAAACAAAATATCATCAATCTTAGACGGTAAAACCAAATAACTTATCTCTAAACGTACACCCATTTGCAAAATTAATTGAATACTCTCTAAAACAGGCTCTAACCACCCACCACAAACATCTTGATAATCTTTGTTATCCCCCTTCAAATCTACATTAAAAGCATCAACATATAAACATAAATTTCTAATAACACGAAAACTAGCAAACCCATTAGTTTTTAAAACAAGTTTTAAATCAGAACATCTTCTTTTTATTTCATGCCCTACTTCTTCAATATATTCGTGGTATAAAGTAGGTTCATTATATGTAAAAACTATTCCAGCAACATCTCTTTCTTCCGCTAAATTCACAAGCTGTTTTGGACTGTATAAAACAGACTTTGCAGAAGTATTTTGAGAAACACGGAAGTTCTGGCAAAAATTGCAACTGAAATTGCAGCTAAGACCAGATACGGATAAAAATTTAGAACCAGGCAAGAAATGATAAAACGGACGTTTTTCTATAGGTTCAACGGCCATGTTAGAACACAACCCAGCATAAACATTTTCTAATTTATTATCAACATTTTGTATAACTTTACATTTACCAGATTCACCTAACGGTATTTTACAATTATGTGGACAAATGTCGCATATCAAACCATCTGAAACAGACTGTTTGCTCGTTGACCGATTTTGTGATGTCTGAAGACTGATCGACACGTGTACTGTCTCACTTTCAATTTTTCTTTATCTAAAGCCTTGTTTACCGCATCGTACACTGTTCTTCGGGAAAAAGTGTATTTCGGAGATCGAACAATAATAAACCCATCAAATTTCTTCCCACTCAATATCTTAAATACATCTTCACGAGTATACACTTCAATATTTCCCTTAAATTCCTGAATAGTAATAGATCCCTTTTTCAAACTGCTTAACAAATCTTTCTTCTGATTATTCTTATAGTTACGATTGCAAATCCATGTGTAATTTTCTAAAAGATTTTGATCTACCATTATCCCAAAAAAATTAGAACAGTTAACTTCATCTTCTTCACAATATTTCAACCAACCTAAATTGTAGAAGTCGTGATGTTCATCTAAATTCACAACATTCATTTTATCACAAGACAATTTTTCCATTAACTTAACCGACCAGGGATATAAGTAATGATGTTCTGAAACTAAATCAACATATTCCGGCAAAACACACTCTTTGTTTAACTTGGTAAAAAATTTTTGTATATCTCGCTTAAGATCAATTTTAGATGGTTGGCTTATTTTGTAACTGCTTAAATAATTAAACCAGTCCAGATCAAGACTTAAAATTTCTGCTGATGGCATTCAATTTCTCAACAACAAAATTTCTCGTATATAATTCCCATCACGTCATCGAATATTTCCAATGAATTAGAAATTTCTATTTTTTGCAAATCATCAGCTATTTTCTTCCAATTGTTTTTCCTATTAACACCTATTTTTTCTAATCCCTCAAAATATACATCTGCATCATAAACAGAACGATTAATTCTATTATCTGCGAAATTATTTAATTCCAAATCATTCAACGAAGCAACCAAAATAGTGTCATTAACAGGAAGATTCCTGGAATATCTTGTAGTTTCTAACCCGTTCAAAACCCATGCAATTCTTTGAGTATTGGCTCCTTTATGACGTAATCGAACAAAATCTATACTGCCAAAAATTTCTTCATATTTTGCATAAATTAATCTTGCATTCAAAACGGCAGTATCTCGAATATAATCATTAGTTCCGAGAAATCCATCTATCGTATAATCCATTGGATATACAGGAACAGAAACTACAGAATTAATTTCGTCCAAAGGAAGATTATCCGCTAAACGTTCTTTTAAAGATTCGATATAAGCTAATGCTACTTTTTCATATTGTTCGACAGAGTAAATTGCTCCAACATTTACATTTTCACCATCACGAATTAACTTTTCTAAAACTTTTATACCTGATTTTGTTCCTGGAATTTTAATCATAAAATTAGGCAAATTAATCAAATTATATATCAAATCAGAAGACGATAAATGCATCGCATCAACGCGATTAGCAAAAGCAGGATCAACTTCTAAACATACGTAACCATCATTAGTATTAGTGTTTTCATATACAGAATTTAATAACTTTGCTGCATCACAAATATCTTTACACACTAATTGTTCATAAATGTCTATAGAATCTTCTATATCATTTTCCCGTTCAAAAAAACTATATTGTCCAGATTCAATATCTAAATAAAAAGAAATTTGATTAAACACAACACCTGTTATTCCGTTTTTAATATGTTCTGATAATTTTCCAGAAGTAACATAATTCCGCGTTAAATGATTAACCCAAACTGATTGATTAAAAGTTCTGTTAAATTTAGCCATATTCTCTATTTAAAAACGTATCCCGTTTTCTGACTCCACAAAAGTAGATCTAATTCATCTATAGAAATTCCTACCAAATCAGCATACCCTTTCATTATTTGTTCAATGCCTAAATACTCCTCTTGTAACTGACTTAATTTTTCAATATCTATCATTCCACGTTTTCTAAGCCCGTCAATTACATGAATATCTAATATAGCTAATCCGCCCATTCCTATATTTCGCAAAAAATGAGAACTTGTTTTCATCCCAAGCCCTTTAACATTTTTAATCAAAAATTGTCTTACACCTAATAATACCTGCTCCCTCTCTTTAAGATTTTTACTTTCTTTATATAAAGTGTATTTCTGTTTTAGTGTATCCCAAAGAACACTAGAAAACTTATTTTTCGCTTCAACAAGTCTTTCAGATTTAACCGTGTGAAATCTCACCAACTTTAACATCGTTTTCACTACATCTTCTAATGAGATTGTTTCAGAATAAAATTTCATTGACCGCAATTTTTGAATTGCCTCTTCCGCTTTAATTGCTCTACTTTGAGGAACACATAAACAAAACATTAACATGTAGAAAATGTTTTCTTTATTTTCTTCTGTAACACCATCAATAATTCCAGTGTCACCTCGTAAAGCACCTTGAATATACTCTTTTTTAGAATTAAAAACACGACGATCTGCTTCCAACCAATTGTCTTCAGTAACAACCATTTAGATTCTCCTCGTCTTTTTAAGGTACAAAATCTTTCTAGGATTGCCAAATTATTTTTCGATTTTATCTGATTTACGAGCAATAACGCCACTCTTTCTAAAAAGCCGAAAAAATAAAAAGGAAATCCTTGACTTTCTGCCGAAATAAGGTAGTCTGTATGGAAGCCGACGATAGGCGTCGGCTATTTTCTTTTTTGGAGGTATGTGTTTTATGTTGAGTAATCTTTTGGTTTGGGCTTTGGGATTTTTGGTTGTTGTGCAGTTGGACATTTTCAATTTGTTCAACTAATGCCGCCAACGCAAAAGACAAGGCTTTAAGCCTACTTTTGTCTGCAAAAAGAACACGGTACGATATACAAATATCGTACCGTGTTCTTTTTATACTTTAACTCGCCTATTAAGTCGATTTTGTTTAGCTCGTTTCAAGCAAAAAACACAAGATTTAGAACCTTCTTTTGGAGTACCACCACAAGAAACACACAGTCTATGAAACTTATATGTTTCTCTTAATTCCTTAGTAAGCATAGCAACTCTTTTAGGTCTACATTCTCTGCAAACTACTTTGTTCGATGCTTTTGGAGTATCTTTACCACAAGAAGAGCATTTAATGAAAACAATCTTTTTAATATATTTTGCAGGAAATAAAATTCGGTCTAACGTATCTCCATAAATATTAAACTGACGACAAATACTATTTTTACTGCATTTTTGTTCAAAAAATAACTCACGGACTAAAGAAAGATCGTCTGGGTTATAAAATATTTTAGAACAATTGCCGTGGAGCACAATTTAATCCACTTTAATCCATCTTCCGTTAACTTCTTCCAAAGTAGGAAGAAAAACTTTCGATGTCCAAGAATCAGCATGTGGACAAAATAGGTATTTACTATCTATTTTTCTTACCAAAGAATTACTATTCCAAAATTCAGAACGTATCCACCCATTATTATCCTCAAGGTGTTTTTTAGCTTCATCCCACGACATTGTTTGAATTTCTGGTTTCTTCTCTACTATTTCCCACCCTTCCTCAAATAACAAATGTGAAAGATGAGCACCTGCATAACCATGAGGATAACCACAAACCATATCTTCAAAAACAGGTTCCCAAACTATTCCTTTTTTCCAAGCACAGAATCGAAGAGTTTTTCCTAATTTATACTGGAGGATTGCCCAAGCGCCACTATGTTTCTTTGGCCTTACACAATTCTTAGAATTCCGAACAAGTCGCATTAATTGGTTACGAGTCGGACCAACGTCTTCGCTTATCTGTAAACTGGCTTCATTCATCCAATTTCGAATTATTTCCTCATTTGTTTCGTCTCTTTCATCTCTTTCATATTGGTTTTCATATTCTTTTCGAACTAAATCGCATAAACTCTCTATTTGCCTACTATACATCTGAAGAAATTGAACGAAAGTGCTTGTTTCAGAAAATCCAAGACTTTCAAGCCAATTAGCAATAATTTGCTTATTCGTTTTCATCTTCTTCCTCGTCTCTCGCGTTCCGAATAGCATCACTCATTTGACATTCTTGAATTTCTTTATCGCCAATTTCTGTTCTATCCCTAGAAAAAACAGGGAATCTCAAAGACCCTGTTCCAGGTTGAACAGAATCAAATTCAACACACCAAACTCGTGGGTATAACCTTTTATTAGAATAATAATCTCTTTGATCATCTGTTAATCCGCCACCACATTTGGCTAAAAATACTTCCTTGCCATCTTCAATTTGATAACAAAAAACGCTCTTCATTTTGCCGAAATTCTTACCTGTTCCATACTCGCCTATTCCGTTTTCTGGATCAAATCTAACAATAAAATCGTCCTCATACTTCGGTTTAGACTTCCATAAAACAGCAGGTCTTTCAGCCTTACCGTTAAATGTGAATGCTCTCTTTTCTTCCATAACCGCTAAAGCATCAAAAATAACTAATCCTTCTAATTTTCTATCACAAACTTCTTTCATTGCTTTTTCATGAGGCTTTACTATTACTTCTGATGCCATAATATAATCAGAACTTAACTTGTCTACTAATTTGCCTAAAACAACTCTACGTTCAATATAAGGCTTAGTACAAAGTAAATTTTTCCCATTAAAGAAAGCAACATCAAAAATATAAAACTTTATTCTTCCGAATTCGTTTTGTTTATGTAAAGCTGCTTCAGAATCACTTCTACAAATTCGACTTACAAGATTAAAATCATCTGTTCCGTCTTTATTTATATAAACCATTTCTCCTAAGAGAACAGTACCTGCGGGTAAACAAGAACAAGATGAAGTAATATGAGGAAAAAGATCTGTCACTAAATCCATGCGTCTGGAATAAATTTCAACAGAACTTGAATAAGATGTTAAAACATGCATCATTCCGTTGCGTTTAACAGTATATAAAGCACGTTTTTCTTGTTCAAGTTGTTTTAATTTCTTTTCATCAATAGAATTCTTAGGCTTATAAAAACATAATTCTTTAGGAAAAGGCTTCGTTAAATCAAGAGTTCTAGAAGGTTGAACATCAGACAAATTTTCTACATAACCTTTTTCTTTTTGCTTTGTAACTTTCCGCTCCATAGAAAGCAAAGCTTGTTCTAATGCAGTTGTTTCATTAGCTTTACCTTGATTAACTCCAGATTGAATAACATCATGAGTTAATTGTTTTTTGCCGCCTGTTTGTCCATGCTCTATCCAAACTTCTGGAGACCCACTATCTCCTTTAGGTTCAACCCAAATTTTCCACTGCTGGACTTTCCCTGTATGAGTTTTCTGATATAGAATTGTTGATTTCATGATTTGGTTTCTCTAATTGCTCTTATTTGATTTAAAACTTTATCTAGTTCAGCATAAAATTCTTCAGCAGAAATTTCGATAAATTCTTCTTCCAAATCTAATAATGAAATTGAACCTCCTTGTAATGTGAATCCATCATTGTCTTTATAAACTCTAATAAACAAAGCAGAAAAACCTGACTGTGCATATGATTCATCAAAGGATTCTGTGTAACAACGTTCAATTTCAAAATCAAATCCATTTTTACGTTTGAAATATTTATGAAGTAATTTCTTCGCTCTTTTATTAAATTCTATATTATGCCTATCACTGATTTCTTCACGTATATTATCCTGAATTTTTTCAAGAAATGATGTTTTTGCACTTTTAATTTGTTTTTTAGAAATCATGAGGTTTTTAACCCATTCAGTTCAACCAGTATTTTATCAAATTCAGAATTAAATTCTTCTTTAGTAATTTCGACAAAATCGCTTCTTGGATTGCACCAATCTGATTTTTCTATACTTAATTTCCCGTCTTTATCTTTTTGGAAAGACATAGCTTTAAGTTCTCCATCTTCTAAATTATTTATATGAAAATAAAGCCACCAGTAATCACTTTCTGTTTCAGGACAAGAATAACAATTTTTTACTTTAAAACATTTACCCAAAAATTTCTTATTTTCTTTATCACGTTTTACACTATCTCGTTCATATATTATATTATTAATATCTTTTCTAATTTTTTCAAGTTTTGAAGTTGATGTATTTTTTATTTGCGTTTTATTCATTTTTCACCCCATGTTTCTCCAATTCCCGGAATATCTTTTTTTGCCAAAATTCTATCTATAACAAAAGCGTAATATGCAGAAAAAAGAACACAAACAATACTAAACGCAGACATAAGAGATATTACACTAAGAGGAAATATATTATCAAAATATGAACATGTTATAACAAAATTTCCGAACAAAAATGTAAATATTGCTGACAATATTACTGACCAAAAATTTATATTTCTTTTCGTTTTATTCATAAAATATCTCTTGAATCCGTACCTTGGAAAATATACGAATCCTCTTCTATACAATATACGGTTAAAAGATTCTTTAAAAACGCCCCTGTATCAATTAAACGAATTTTCCCATGTTTGATCGGCGTTCGTATTGGAGTATGTCCGAAAACTCCAATTTTGTCCCATTCAGGTTCAACACAAGTAAGTCCATTTTCATTCATTGGAAACCGCGACCACAAAGTATCCAATTTTACATCAGAAGATAAATTTGTCAAGGAATAAATCGGATATTTTAGATTACAAAACCCGTGACAAACAAAATGAGTTTCATTTTGCCAAAACAATTCTAATTTTTGGCGAAAAAACAATTTATGTTCTAGAGAAACAGAATTAACAAAGAGTTCCAAAACAATAGTAATAGTAGATTCATCTGGAATTTCTATGTAACTAGATATTGTACTAAGCAATCCATTCTGCAACCACCATTGTCCCATTGCAGCTAAACTTAGATCGTTTTTAAAAGGACTAACTTCCCGAATATCACCAACACTCTCTCCATTTAAAATAAAATCTAAAACATCATCATGGTTCCCGCGTAAACATATTGCACCTTCTTTTTGTAATTGAATTAATAACTCAACTACTTCTTTAGAGTGCAATCCACGATCAACATAATCACCGACAAAAATAAGATTAGGATTTGAATCTTTATTTCGAATTTTTTCTAGCAGTTTTTCAAGTGTATAGAAACAACCATGAACATCTGAAATGACATAATGCATTACTTTGACAATGCTTTAATCTTAATTCTGCCATCTTTAGTTGTTTTAACCGATGTGACAGTTTTACCCATTTTTTTTAATTGTTTCAACGTCTTATGTTTAGAATATAACTGTTTCATACGTTCTAGAAAATCTACCGCTTGTTTCTTATGACCAGAACGATCATATTCACTTATTATAAGTTCATATTTCCCATTTTCTTTACGATGAAATCCGACATCATTTGCTGCAGAACCGACATGTTGTCTACGAATAATAATTTGAGCAGTTTCTGCTCGTTGATCATTGCCGTATCCAAATAAATGTTGTTCTATTTCATGCTCTTCAAAAACATAACCTAATTCTTTCAAAACGGATTTAATACATTCTGGATCGGAATATTCTGCTTGGACCACCGTGTATTCACTCATAACGATATGACCCTCTCGTTTTTCCCTCTAAAACACCCATATCTACAGCCTCATGTAAAAATAACCCTAGTACGATAGAAAGTCTCTTAACAATATCTAATCCAAACTTGAGTTCATAAGCGTCTATAATAGCAGATGCTCTATGTTCTTCTCTTATTTGCGACCATTTATCCCATATTACATAAACATGTAAACGATCAGAATTATATGGATGATCTTCTATAATTAAAGGAACACTAACATCTATTACCGGATCAGGCAATCGATCGATTTCGTTTTCAAACTCTTTTTTAATTTCTTCAACCAAAAAATCATGATTCTTATCTAAAGGGCGTTGTGGGTTACGTATATAATAAGACATTTTTATTCCTGAACCTCATTACCAGAAATAACGACTAACCCACCACTTGTTTGACCAGCAACTTGGTCTATCACTTCCGGTAAAGATGGAGGATTAATGAAAAACACAAAATCAGCTTCTGCTAATATTGCCGTAATTCGTTGAATATAACGAACATCTCTACCTACAACATTCATTCCAGTAAAAATTTCATGCCATGAGAAATATTTAATTCCGTCACCCAAAACACTATAAATTTCTCTATAAGCTGTCGTAGACGAAAATATAACAACAATTTTCTTTGTTGTCAAGTCTTTTATCACATTTTTTATTGCTCCTAAAATATCCCAACCAAAAGGGCACCTTAAAAGTAACCCAAATTTACGGTGAAAAGCAAGATGCATCAAATCTAAGTTGTTTTCTCGCAAATTCTCATATTCATTAATGTAGTGTTGAATCAAACCAGTTAACGGATGAACTTGCATATTTATTTTTCCTTTATTGCAGAATTTAAAGCTATGATGTATTCGGCAAAATCTCTAACTGCTCCCTTACCACCACAAAATTTAGAAAGAAACCCTTCTTTATGTTCGTTAATTAAACTAAGTACGCTATAATGAGCATCAAGAGGACAAGCGGGTATTCCAACTTTTAATAACAATTCTTCATCCACGGTGTCATCACCAATATAAGCGATTTCATCCCATTCTAAACCTTTTTTAACATGATCTGTTATAAATTTAAGTTTATCTTTTACGCCGGTCATCACTTTGGCATATTGAGCAGCACGATCACACTGCTTGTTAATCACACAATCCTTAGAATAAGAGATTATTCCAATCTCAACACCAGTTTCTTTAAGTATGTGTAACCCATGAAAGTCTCTGGTATAAAAATTCTTACAAACTACTCCTTCCTCATTCGTAGAGTAAACGCCATCAGTTAAAGTCCCATCTACATCAGTAAGAAAGAGTTTTATCATACTTAAAGTTTACAATATTTTTGCAAAAAAGAATTATTTTATGCGTAATTTTTTTCTATTCTCTTTTTCGTCTTGTGTTATTGATTTCTTGAATTTCAATGATTTTTGACATGCTTTTAAATCTCTACATAATTTTTGTAATCCTGATGGTTCCAATGATGCCGCTTGATCTGTACCCTTCCATGTTCTGTCCAGCGTGAAATGTCTTTCAATCCAAGTTGCTCCAAGAGTATATGCCACCACATCAACGGCAATCCCCAAATGATGTCCAGAATACCCAATTTGACACTTAAATTTATCAAGTTTTTGTATTTCTAATAAAAATAACTCTTCGAATTTAACAGGATACCCAGATGTAGTCCAGTATAACACTGTTCTATTAAAAAACGGACCAATATAATTAAGTAATTCTTTCTGTTCTTTTTTTGTTGCCATTCCTAAAGAAACATGAATATTTCCATTATATTTTCTATAAACATGTTCTATAAGTTCAAAATTATTATTCATAGCACTGGGAAGTTTAATATAATCAGGATTTACTGATATAATTTCATTTGCAGAAACTACATCCCACACTGAACAAGCATATTTTATCCCTGTTTTTTCACAAATAGATTTAAGATATTTATGTTGTTCTATATTAAATTCTAACGCTTTTCTATGTTCATTATATGTTTTTCCAAAAGCATTTGACGGGTTAGGATGAGGTTTATTTTGAAGATTCTTAGGGACTGATATTTCAGGACAACGTTTTTGGAATTTAATATAATCAGCTCCACATATTTTTGCAGTAACTATCATCTCCTCTGCAATCTGAATATTACCTAAGTGATTACAACAAGCTTCTGCGACTATGTTACAAGGCTGATATTCTCTTAACAATCATCTCCCAAATGAAACGTATTTACTCGAATTACTTTTAGTTAAAATAGTTTCTAAAATTAACCAATCTAACTCATTATCTATTTGATAAGAACACAATGAATCATTAGTATATAAATAAGGTTCTCGATCTAATCTGCACCCAAAATTTTGCAAAAAAGAAGTTTTCGTAATATACAAATTCCCATCATCATGATAGAAAAATTCATTTTCTTCCAAATCTTGTCGCATCTTCCGATTATTAGGGTCAAAATGCCATTTAACTTTATTACCATTTTTTTGCAAAAAAAATGGAGTAAATTGTTCAACAGATAAAAGAGAATTTTTCTTACTGTCTATTATACATTTAATAGCATCATTAATCATCCACCAGATACGAACAGGGGATGTAGGCTGAAGCGCTACAACATAATCAAATTCTTCTTCTAAAGAGTCTATACAATGTATCAAACAAGATTCCGTTGTAGAATCAGACTGACAAAGATAATCAGGTCTTTGAACCCAATGAATTTTTTCATTTTTTGCAAAAAAAGTAAAATATAAATCCTTTAATTCATTTTTGTAGTCTGAACTAATAACAACTCCATCAACCAACTCACTATCTAATGCCGCTTTAACAGACCACAAAAATAATGGATAATCACAGAAATCTTTGATATTCTTATTAGGGATTCCTACAGAGCCAGACCTAGCAGGAATAATAGCTAAAATTTTATGATCTTGATATGACATCTTCTAATTTCACTTTTGGGAAAATAGTTAATTTGCTTCCTAAACTACAATTGTATATTAAACACTTTTTATTAACAGCCCTACCGAAATTATACCAACTTTTCAAAATATCTAATAAATCAAAATCAGTTACTTCTCCATAAGTTCTGCATTTTTGATAAAAATCTAAAGGAACGTTATCATCTCTATATGGGGCTGAATATTTAGAAGAAATTTGCCAAAAATACCTAAATCCGTTATATCTACAACAATCAACCCCTAATAAATAAATCGGACTACATCCCATTGTGTTCGCCACCATAATAGCAGAACCTAAAGAACTACGAGTTTCGCCTAAATGATTTTTTGGATTTGTATGAGAATAAATATCAGGAATATGAATTCCTTTTCTATGCCGAAATAAAACAGAACGTTTTCCAAACCAATTTGCACACTTTTTTAACTTATCCTCATATAATAAAACAATTGTTTCAGCAGATTTTAAACCCTTAAAATAGGAATAATGAGAAATACCTTGATCGTCCGAAATAAAATAATTTGCAAAAGGAACAGCCACATATCCAGAATTAACTGCAATCGTTAAATGCTTTTTTAACGGTTCTAAGTCTTCATACAAAGCAATAGATGGACCTGCTCCAACAATAAAACAAGGTTCATTTTTATATTTATTATTGAATTCTTCCAGATTTCTCAAGATTTTAACGCATCTTCCAAAGATATATAGTCAAAACTTTTAACTTCTGAAATAGAACTACAATTATATATTTTAGCCCCAATTTTTTCAGAATATTTTTGCAAAATATCAAATGATTTCAAATTAGATGTAAAAACTCTCGATTGCTGTCTCTGACACGGGAAATAACTAGCAGGCTGACCCTCTTTATGAGGACGATCTTTAATAGGCCAATTTTGCCAAAAATGAGAATGACCACTTACCATTCGATGATCAACACCTAATAAAAACACACTTTTACAACCCATCAGAAGAGCTAAATCAACAGCAGATAAAATAGAACTTCCTGCCATTAATCCAGGTTCCTTCCAATTAGGGTTATTACCTGGTCTTGGAGTATAATAGTTCATAGGTTTTTTAAAATCATTAGCATGTTTTGCCCATGAATTTCTAACTATTCTTGTACATTCAAATTTCATAACTTTATTCCAAAAATAATCCCATTGAATGCACAAAGAATCTGTTGAGATCCAAAAACGAGATAAAGCGTCTCCAGACTCCATCCAAGGCATTAAAATAGCGGAACTATTAACAGAAATAACAGGATAAGAAAAAATACCAGACAAATCTAACGAGTTAAGAGTTGGACCGGCTCCACAAACAAAGCATTTTTTGTTTTCGTGAATATTTCTGAATTGTTCTGTATTCCCAGGCGGCAAAGATACCGAAGCAGGACGTTTAACGTGAAGCCTCCTCATTTTTCAACAAA
>ERZ1292629.1589-Hain-H43-01um-R1-1589-length-21464-cov-4_pt1 | contig 21464 bp, 26 predicted proteins | sample MGYA00564399_ERZ1292629 | MGnify/ENA primary metagenome ERZ1292629 (study PRJEB36523, sample SAMEA6512636) | groundwater metagenome | collected 2019-01-08 | study: AquaDiva: Metagenomics assemblies of 32 groundwater samples | reverse complement strand
AAGAAAAGCAACCGAAGGAGACCTATTAATGCTTGGTGATTATTTATTCGCTCAATTCAGAGACATTTATCCAGTTCAAAAAAATAAACCAACATCAACAAGTTGGCTTTCTGCACAAAAGAAAATTTTAGCAGAGGCTGTAAAGAGAGGAACATGCTTAGTTGCTGCAGCTTCTTTTTCAGGCTCTCCATTAGGCTATTGTGTTTACACAAGAGAAAGTTTGATTTATGTTAAACAATTAGCAGGGAATCGGATTTATGATGGCAAAATAGAAAAGCTTCTTTTACAGAAGTTAGCAACGTTGGGAACGCAGTCAAATGCATTTTCAATGTGCGCAATACTTCCTCGTCCGCATACAGCTTCAGCAGATAAGCCTTATCACCCCAAATTAGCACTCTATCAAAGTTTAGGCTTTGAATTTAAGCTAGGTAGTGCTGGTCGGCTTGATAAAGTTGTTTGCAATAATTTAGGAAAAATACTAAGTACTGCTTAATTCAATACATTTATATAATTTCTAATCACTGAATATTTATGGCGCAAACTAACGAGCCAAATGTTTCTAAAGAAGAAAAAATCGGCTATCACAAGGGTTCTATCAATACTCTTTTAGGTGAAAGAAACGAGCTTGTTAAACTAATTCAGACTACAGAAGCATTAATTCAAGCCCATGCAGAAGAATTGAAAAAATTGGGCATAAAATTAAAGGGCAAGGAAAAATAATTATATTTTATCAATTTCTTCAGCAACTGCAAAGTCTTTTTCACTAACACCTTTCTCTTCACTCGTAGTTAAGCTCATTCTAACATTGCCTTCAGAAATTATGACTGACGGATAATGTTTTTCCCTTTCAGCTATCTCTCCCACTTTATTTACAAATTCAAGTGCTTCTTTAAAATTCCTGAACAATTTATCCTTGACAATTGAGTCTTCTTCAATTGCCCAGTTTTTTAGCTTATGCATTTTTTCCTGGAGCATTCCTAGTGTAATCATAAATTTATATAGAATAGCTTATTAATAAGCATTACTAAATTGAGTTTTTCTTTGTAATAATTTTAGTAAACAAAACAATTAGAAAATTTATAGTGCCAAACAAAACTAAAAATGCAATAGGCAGAACAATTCCAATTAAACCACCCATATCTTTAGGTCTATCAATCTGGAAAGAAATTATAAATGTTAAAAATGAAATAAAGGAAATCATAAAGGTATATAAAAATAGATAAAGAATTGATTTACCTAAGGATTTTTCTGTTATTAATTTATAAAAAGCAAAAAAGATAGCAAAAGCTAGAAAAATTGAAATTAGTTTAAGAATTATGCTTGTTATTCCCAAAAAAGTTATTAAAGAAGAGCTTGGCTCTAAGACAATAAAATTTCCAAAAATAGTTGCTATTTGAGCTATATGTGAAGTATTAGGATATTTTGCGAGTTCAGAATCATACGTTACAATAATAGAAAAAAACCAGAATAGCAATATTAAAACCACCAGAAGAGGAGAGAGCCAATACACCCATTTTTTCATGTTCTAAAATAAGAACATATCATTAATAAAGATTCCTAAGTGAATTCTGAAATTATTAATTACTTCTTCTCATTCCAGTCAATCATATCTCTCTGTGCCTTTTCAAATTTAAATCCTTCAGGATATCTTTCTTTTAACTTTTTCACATTTTCTTCAACAACTTCATTAAAATTCCATCCAAAAAAATTGCATATCATTGCTGCATACCACATTACATCGCCAATATTTTCCCTTATCCCTTCTCTAACATCTTTTTTATGGGCAAATGTTTTTTTAATGCACGAAGCAACATCTCCAGCCTCACCAGTAATTCCTAAGCCCCATGTTAAAATCTCAATATCCTTTGAATCAAATTCTCTTGCTGTTAATTTGCAAAATTCCTGATACTCTTTTAAATCCATGATTTTTCAAGAGTTAAATAATTTAAATAATTATGTGTAGCAAAAAGATTATTATTAAGATGAGTAAGAAGCCAATAAAAACAACCTTTCTTTTGCTAAATGATGGTTTTGAAAAATCCAAATGAATATCAAATAGGCAAAACAATTGTCTATTTTGTAAGGCATGGCGACAGAATTCTTATCCAAAAACTCCATCTTAAGCCTCTTACTCATGAATATGCTCTTTCTTCATAAAAAAATCAATAACCGGAAAGAGAAGATAAGCAAGAGTTATAAGCAAGATAACAAGATAAATATTTAGAATGTTTGAGACATTAAAGATATTAATAGCATTAGCAAACTCTGCAGGCGCTGCAATCACTTTATTTGACAAATCAATATAATAACTAGCAATTTGGCTATGTATAATAAAAAAAGATACTGAAATTAATATGCTCAATATTAACATTAAAATAATCATTGTGGATTTTTTCAGTCCAAAATATCCAAGAGATAAATAAGAAACATATCCCTGGCCAAAGATAAAAAGAATCAGAATTAAATATCTCAAACTTCCATAAAAAATAAATGGAATCAGTTGAAGATTAATCGAGATTATTAATATCCCAAAAATTAATAGAAAAATAAAGCATAAAATAACAAATATCTTATTTCTTAAAAATCCTTCGTTCTCCATTAATCCTCAAAGATAATGGTGTTTAATAAGTTTTCTTAATTCCTTTAAATTACATCCCCCAAAACTTAAGAAACTTCAAACTTAATCCCTTTCCCCCGCCAAAACCTTCGCCAATCAAGCAATGCTTAACCCCCCAAAAAGCTCTTTATCCTTTCCACCCGCCGAAAAGCATATATACCCTCTATTCTTATGATAATCATAAGGGAATAGGGCCTGACGAATCCCGTGCTTAACGCGGTTAGTAGGATTGACGGACCTTCTTACCTTATGTTTTTATTTACTCTTTTACTCTCAATTTAGACATTTCTCCTATTTCTTCATTTGTCAAATCCTTAAGATTAATAAATTTGCCATAGGTCATTAAATCAGAAATATTGCTCTTTTCCGGGTCTCCTGAAGTATGGTAAGCAAAAATAATTATGGTTTTACCAAGGCTTTTTACTAATTTTACTGCTTCGATCAAATCAGTATCACCGCTCAGAATTATTGCCACGTCATAGGCATCTATATGAGCAAGATGCACTAAGTCTATTGCGAGAAGTACATCAATACCTTTTTGATAAACTTCCCCATCGCTTTGTTTCAGAGGAGTAGATTTTATTTCTATAATCGGATTATTTTCTAATTCTTTCAGAAACTTCTTTTGTCCTTCAAAATTCCTTTCCTGCTTTTCTATATAGAAGTAAAGCTCTGCATTTTCTTTAACTAAATCTTCTTTAATTTTTTCTACATGAGAATTAACTTTTTTTCTTAGTATATTAGAGACCTTAGATTGAGAAATAATATTGAGCAGATACTGTTCCTTGCTTATTAATTGGTTTATCTTATTTATTTTTTGATGGCAGCTCCATTTAAAATTTTTTATTAAATTATTGCTATAACTTCCCTGATAAAAGAAAGCTTTAATTAATGTAAAGTTTATATTATTAAAATCCTGCAAAGAACGAAGCTTATTAATCAGAAAAGGGATATATTTCTTATAATCCCAAAATCTCTTTTCATCCTTCTTAAAGCGATTATTAAGAAGGCTTAAAGAACCATTAAAATTTTGCACATCATTAAAAATCATCACCCGCATATTATAAAGGGAGGGAGCAATACTCAAAGAATACTGCTCCCCATTATTTTAGTAATATTGCAACAATTACAAACTTTTTAAATGCTATTATTAGTCCTTTCGCACTTCTCTCCCCAATCATTTATCCAAGCCAAGCGCCCTTAGCACAAGATACAGCCCGCCTGCGACAGCTGAAACATAAAATGCTACTCCAATCCATGGAACAGATGCCTTGGCAATTGCTCTGACTGGATTTTCTGCCATTGCCTTGTGAAAAGCCATTCTCGAGTCAGAATAGCCTGCTGCGTTTCCAGCCAGCCATTTCAACTCCCTGTCTTCTACGCTCTGATACTCTGCTTTTAATTCTCTTCTTGCTCTTATTCTTTCAATAACAGAATGAGTATGCACATGCAGGCATCTTTCACGAATTACCTTAACAGATTCATCATCAAAACTATGCCCATCCCCGCCGCCATGACATTCATAACCAGTATAATGTCTTAGAACAATCTTTCTTCTTTCATTTACAATATTATCAAGAGCTTTTATTATTCCTTTTTTTGATTCATCCATGTTTTGATTATAACTGCAAGGTTTTTAAGAATTATTATGATTTCCCGCACTCCTCTCTTCCCACCAAAACCCTCGCACTGCCACCGCCCAGAAATGAAACATTTAAATACTATCAATTGATAATATAATCATCTGATAAACTGGAAACTAACAAAAATAACAAAAAATGGAAACTAACATGGAGACTAAAATGCAATTTAATATTGAAAATATAATAACCAGAAGCCCTAGATTGGAGACTGTAATAATGGTGGAGAAATTCATAAAAGAACATTCTGGCGAGTATAAAAAAACAGCGTTATTTCAAAATCTGCCTAAAAAAACAATGTGGGGTACTTTTAACATTATTTTAAAATATTTATGGGATAATAACAAGATAGGAATAGATAAGAAAGGTTTTGTTGTCTACATCTGGAGCCCTGAAGCAGGAAAACTATTTATACATAAAAAGCGATATTAATAAATGGGGCTCTCTAAACCTTCTAATGGAATTGTTTTCGCCGAGCCTTCTTTAGAAAAAGCATTTAATGATTTAGCAGAAAATAGCCCTTTAAAGAAATCTATAAGAAAGGTGATAAAGAAATTAACAGCAAATGTGTTCGCAGGAGAGAATATCCCTAAAAATTTAATTCCAAAAGAGTATGTGCAAAAATACAAAATTGATAATTTATGGTGGCATCCTTTGGCAAATGCGTGGAGGCTTGTTTATTGAAAGGGAACAGAGTTTTTATCCCTTTCTAAGCTTCTTTTTGCTGCGTATCTGCTTTTCAAGCAGATTCCAAAGCTTGTCCAGAACCTGCTTTGGAACTTCAACATTATGATTATTATTTAATTCCTCAAGTAAAGTTCCCAAGCTTAAAACTGCCTGCTCCTTGCCCAAAGATAACTGATGTTCTGCTTCATCAGCCAGAATATCCCAGTTTATCTGCGAATTTTTTATAATCTTTAATATGTCATCCTTGTCCTTTATCCTGTTCGTAGCACATTTCATAATAATCAGGTCATGAACATCTGCAACTTTAAGTATTAAATTTCCAAACTGGTGTATCTCCTTTGCCCTTGCCTGCATATTTTTTGAAAAAATAAAGCTTATCACTTCATTAAGAAATAAGTCAATTCTGGAATCTGGAAGCTTTACCATATCAGGACAATTGTCCCTTTTTCCATATACAATTGCAGAGTCCATATCTTCAAATCCAAGAGTTTTAACTGCTTTCTTGAAGGCGCTTCTGTCTTCCTCGCTTGTAAATACAATATCAATATCCAATGTAGAATCTTTCAGGCCCAAAAACATCATTGCAGTCCCGCCAATAGTATATGCTGTTATTTCTTTTGAAATTCCTTTAGAAATCTTAACAAGCACTTCCTGCTGGTCTTTTATAGTTATCATCTTTTATATTCCTCCAAATCAGCAAGATTCAGCGGAATAAAAACTTTCCATTTTTTCTCTATAGCTTTAAAATCAGAAGATTGAAACTTATCAACAATGTATTTGTAATGCACATTTCCTTTTGGAAGCGCATTGTTCTGAAATCTCTTAGGCATTTTCCTGATTTTAGGAATTACCTGCCTTGCAACATCATAAAGCGCCCCGACTTCCCGTAAAATCTCATTCTCTTTAGCCAGATGATACAGTTCATGCCAGTTCTTTATCTTTCTAAATAATGCAAGCACAGAAATAAGATATCTAATGTCTTTTTTATTAATGAAATGAATTAAAGTCTCTTCAATTGATGGTTTCCCCCCATATATCTTATGAACTTCAGAAGTGACCATTTTTATCGGGCTGTTTTGGTTTAGAATTTCAACATAGCTTGTGCCGCCAATTGCATTCTTTGGAGAAATATAATAAATTCTCTTCCCAACGGAGTTTCTTTTAGTTATCACAAATCCTTCCTTTCTCAATCTATAAAGAAGGTAAATAGCTCTCGCTCTGTTCACATTAAGTTCTTTTTTTATAGTTTCAACTGTGTTAATGCCTTCAATTCTTATAGCCAAATCAATATTTCTTTCTTTCATAATTAAATGTTGCATATTTAATATATAAATCTTCCTATAAATAATGCTTTATTATTAAATGTAAGACAAATAATATATAAATAAAGTATAAAATAGGCTGCTTTCGCAGCCCAATGATACATAAAATTCACTGATTCATACCTCAAAGCATCAACAGGCTTCAGGTTTTTAGACTTTTAGCAAGAAACCTATCGGCTTTAGCCGATAGATGAATTGCGTTAACTATTTCTATTTTAATTAATAAGTATAAATGAGCTGGTTGTAGCTCATTGAAAACATTCAATGTAGTTATAGCTTTCTCGCTAAATAAATCTTTGCTTTCTAAAAGACAGCAGGAGCTAAAATGGAATACAAACATTATGGAAATTCAGTTGGACACAACTATAAACATGTGCAGATAACAACTAAATACCGATACAACATGATGCAAAAAGAGAAAATAAAAGTTTTTTGCAAGGTCTCGATTGAAGAAGCATGCAAAAAACACAAAATTGAAATTGTGATTTTGAGAGTTCTTGAAAATCACTCGCACATGATTGTTGACTGCCTAAGAACAATGTGCGATGCAAAACTTTTGCAGATAATTAAAGGTTTGTCGTCGTATATTTTGTTTAGGATTTGTCCGAACTTGCGATTAAAATATCCGAGAGGGCATTTCTGGAATGCAGGATATTTTTGTTGTTCTGTTGGAGTTAATTTTGATGAAGTTTTTGATTATGTGAAGAAACAAGAGTTTCATCATGCTTTTGGTTGAGCAGAATTATTAAAGGACGCTGTGGGCTTTAGCCCACAGAGGATGTCACAAAAATATAAAGTAATAGTTGATTTTATAGATGAATTTGAGTTATAGTTTTTAATATCTGCTTCTTTCTCGTCCGCCAAAAGGCCTTCCACTTCTTCGTTTTTCTTTGTTGCCGAATCTGCTCGGTCTATAACTTCTATGCTCTCCCTCGCTTCTCTGGCTTCTTTGCCTATACTCTCCCTCGCTTCGTTGCTCTCTTGGCTTATGCTCACTTCGCTGTCCGCCAAAACTTCTTGGTCCTTCTCGCCTAAATCCTGTGTAACTTCTTCGGCCTTTGTCTCCAAAACTTCTCTGTCTGAAAGAGCTCCCGTCCCTTATCGAAAAATTAACAGGTAAATACTCTAATTCAGGCAGAGGCTTATTTTCTATTTTTAGAGAATCATCTTCACAGACTTTTCTGAAATTATCATAATCTCTCTGGGAAACCAAACTGATAGCAATTCCTTCTTTGCCGGCTCTTGCTGTCCTTCCAATTCTGTGTATATACTCTATGCTTGTTTTTGGAACATCATAATTGTAAACATGAGACACATTCTTTATATCAAGACCACGAGCTGCAACGTCAGTGCAAACTAGTGTCAGAACTTCTTCTGAATGAAATGTCTGAATTATATCATTGCGCTTATTTTGTGATAATCCTCCATGAATTGCCAGCACGCGAATTCCATATCTTTTCAAATTTTTAGCAACAAGGTCTGTATTTCTTCTAGTATTGCAGAAAACCATAACTAATCCGCTTTTCTCTTTCTTTAATAAAGCTACAAGCAATGAAAATTTCATATTGCTCGGAGTGTCATAGTAAATCTGGGTTAATTTTGAAGAGTTAATATAAGACTCAACTTCAACACGAACAGGATGTTTCATGTATCTGGCAGCAATTCGTTCTATATCTTGTGAAATTGTAGCAGAGAAAAGCATAGTCTGCCTCTCTTTTGGGCACGAATTAATGATTTTTTCAACATCATTAATAAATCCCATTTCCAGCATTCTGTCTGCTTCATCTAAAACAAGAAATTTTATCTTTCTCAAATCTAATGTTCTTCTGTCTAAATGGTCTAAAATTCTTCCAGGTGTTCCAACAACAATATCTGCCCTGCTTAAACCACGTATTTGTGGCTCAATAGAAACTCCACCATATATTTCATTTATATTTAATCCATAGTGATGTGAAAAAACTCTTAAGCTTCGTGTGACCTGTTCAGCTAATTCTCTTGTAGGTGTTAGGACTAATGCCTGAATACCCTTTCCCTTCTCAATTTTGCCTATAATCCCTGCCCCATATGCAAGTGTTTTTCCAGAGCCAGTTGCAGAGCTGGCAATGACATCTTTTCCCTCTAATAAAAGAGGAATTGTCTTTTCCTGTATTTCAGTAGGCTCTTTAAATTTTGCACTAGTAATAGCCTTTAAAATACTCTCGCTTAAATTTAATTTCTTAAATTTCTCAATATTTTCCATTTTATCTCGTAATCAATTTTAATTGATTTCGTTTAATTTACAGTTAATCGATATAACAAAGAAATAGTATGTACATTTGTACCCTATTTCATAGACGTTTTTACCTATACTGTCTTAACGACACAAAAGAGTCTTTTTCATGGTATTTAAAACTATGCAAAACTAATTATCTAAAATATTTATGATTTCACAAAAATGAACAAATTTCCAGAAAAGTATATATAGAGTTTTATACTGGGTTTTCAATGAAAAACAGAAATTATATAATTGGCTTAATTTCATCGCAGATGTTAATTTCATCAGTTACTCGCTATTTTGAGGGTTCTTCAAAATATTTTGAACTTAATAAAGAGGCAAGGGGATAATCTTATGAAAATTTTGACCTTGAACTGTTTTTTAGTGCCCTTGCTGTCGCCAAGTCCCAAAACAAGAATTAAGCTGATAGCTAAAAAAATAAATGAAATAAATCCAGACCTAGTTTTCCTGCAGGAAGTGCCGCTAAAGTCTCATAAAGAAGAACTTATAAAGTTGCTGAGTAAATATAACTACAATTACATTACCCATGGAGGGTTGCTTAAAATGGGTGGAGGATTATGCTTCTTTTCAAAATTTCCAATCACAGAAAAAAAATTCTATGAATTTTCAAAATCCGGCTATTGGACAGACATGAGTTTTTTAGATAAACTAGCTGGAAAAGGATTTATGAAGCTTAAAATCCAGGCAGGAAATCAAGTTTATTATTGCTTTCACGCTCATCTGACCTGCAATTATAAAAACGACTATTCAAAAAACAATAAAGGATTGATATTAATAAAACAGCAGATAAAAGAGATAGCAAAAGAAATACGAAAAATATCTCTTGCTAACCCTTGTTTTATTATAGGTGATTTGAATATGCATCCTGGGACAAAGATATACAAAGATTTTATGAAAAAAACAAAAGCAGAAGACATCTCCCTTTTTCATGACCCCTCTTTCATTGGAAAGCCGTCTAAAATCAGGAAATATTTTGACAAATCCTGCCCCGGAAAATTGGATTATATCTTTTACAGAGGCCAAGCTAAAATAAATTATATGACTAACTATGTATACAATGAAAATGAGTTTTTATCTGACCATAAAGGTATTTTGACAGAAATAAAAATTTAACATGAAAAGACTAAACATCGTAATTGTTTCAGATGCAATAAATAATCAGCTTGCAGGATCATTTGTTTCTGCCTTAAGATTTGCCAATTTGCTAAAAAAACGCGGGCACAAAATCATAATTATTGCGGCTAAATATCCTGATACAAAAGATATAGAAAATTATAATGGATTCAAAACCTACAGATTCAAATCTTTGGTTGTACCAAAGACAGAAAAGCGTTTTCGTCTGGCATTTCCAAAAGTTAAGCAATTAAAAAAAATATTCATAAAAGAAAAGATTGATATTATTCATGTAATGTATCCAAATCCAGCTTCATCAAGAGCGATAGAAGCCGGAAAAGAGCTTGGAATTAAAACAGTAGCTCATTCACATACACAGCCAGAGGATATTTTCTTTCATCTGCCAAAAATAATCAATAACCCCATTATCATACGCCTTGCAAACAGATACATGGCCAATATCTATAAAAAAGCAGATATCACAATATGCCCGTCAAAATTTGCCGAGCAGATTTTAAAGAAGTATAATATAAAAACAACTGTTATAAGCAATGGCGTTGACTTGAATAAATTTAAGAAATTAAATCCAAGCCGATTTATGAAAAGATATTCTATCTCTAAAAATAATTTTAACATCATTTTTGTAGGCAGACTAAACCCAATAAAGAATGTGGAGATTTTAATAAAGGCCATGCCCCACATCTTAGAAAAGGCCAATAATGTTGTTTTGAATATAGTTGGGGTGGGTTTCATGAAAGAGCAACTGGAAAAACTTGCAGAGAGTTTAAATGTAAGAAATAAAATAAATTTTCTTGGGAGAATTTCAGACAATGAACTTCCTTTGGCATACAATTCATGCGATATTTTTGTTCTCCCATCATTCGCAGAATTGGAAGGAATGGTTGTATTGGAAGCAATGGCTTGTGGAAAGCCAATTTTAATAGCAAATTCAAAAGACAGTTCTTCAGTTGATTTTGTTTCAGATAATGGATTTTTGTTTAATCCAAGAGATGAAAAAGACTTAGCAGAAAAAATAATTAAAATTGCAAAGAATAAAGAACTGCTCAAGAAAATGGCAAAAAAAAGCAGTGCTAAAAGTAGAAATTTCGATATTAATAAAAGCGTTAAAAAATTAGAAAACCTTTATTACTCACTTACAGCTTCTGAACATCATGCCCATTAAATTTATCAAAGCCAATATTTATTAACAAAAATTATCTGCTAATAAGGAGGTGACAAAATGGACTTAACAACATTTACAAGTGCATTGGCTTTTGTGCAGACTCAAGGATATCTGCTGATTTTTATTCTAATGATTATCGAAGGCCCGATTATAACAACTGCGGCTTCATTTGCTGCATCTCTGGGATATTTTAATATTTTTATCATTTTTGCTCTTGCAGTTTTAGGAGATTTAGTGGGTGATACAATTTATTATGCAATAGGCCACTTTGGAAGGCACAGGATTGTTGAAAAATACGAGCATATATTCAAAATCAGCAAAAAGCTTGTTATTACAACAGAAAACCATTTTAAAAATCACTTAGGCAAAACTCTTCTAATAGCCAAGCTTACACCCCTTGCTGTTCCGACTTTGATTTTAGCAGGTGCGAGCAAAGTTCCTTTGAGAAAGTATGTAACATGGTGTATGATTATCATTTTGCCAAAAATAATATTTTTCACAGCAGCAGGATTTTTCTTCGGCTACTTGACAAATTCCCTGCTTCAATATTATAAAGACGCAGGATATGTTCTGCTCGCTCTTTTAATTGGAGTTGTATTAATTTACTGGCTCGGCAAAAAAATTACTGCTTTAATTACAAAATAATAATACGCCCGGACCAGGAATTGAACCTGGGAAACGCTTGCGCGTAACGAGGTTAGCAACCTCGCGCCGTAACCGCTGGGCCATCCGGGCTGTTTAAACTCATTAGAATCAGGCACTTTTAAGGTTTGTTATGACCATCAATTCTCTAAAAATAAAGGAAGATCAAAAGCATCATGCGTGCCTATTTCAAAATATGCAAGATTTGGGATTCCCATTGTTCTTTTTTTATTTGCTTTTCCTGAACTCCCGGTTATCACAATTCGTGATTTATAACCTCTATCTCTTGCAGTTCGAGCTAATGTTTCAAATTGCCCATCTGGAAGCGTAGAATCAAGAACTATATGCGAATAGATATGAATATTTGGTGTTTGCAAGTGAGGTAATGCATCAATACAGCTAGTAATATGATGAACATCATAGTTTTTCTCTTCTAATACTATTCTCATCAGCTTTGCCGAATTCACATCATCGTGAACAAGCAATATTCTTTTAGGTGTCATTGTGTTGTAAAGTTGGCAGTTGAGGGTATTTAAGCTTTCCTATAAGTTTTCAAAATAGTCCTGTTTCTAAAACAGAAAGTAATCCTTGAAGACAAAACGCATCGAAATAAGGCTTGGAGTTTTCTTCTAATTGCTCTGTGTAATATTCTATTTCTCTCACACCTCTGCAATCCTTACCTGGATTCGTCTAGCACTTACAATATTCCAATATCCCTTAAACCTACTATCTTTTTTATATACAATTTCAGAGAGCACTGCTTCACGGCACTCTTCTGCAATAGGAGAATCTCTCGCAACCAAGCCCTCTGATGTTAGCCATAAATACCATTTTCTCTCACCAGTTTTTGTTTTGACAATAAGTTCTTTGCCCGGAGTGCTTTCAATACTCCTAACATCTTCTGCTTTGGGTAGCCCATTAAATCTCATTATGATTCATTAAATTAGCAATATTTAAGAATACTTATTCTGCTAGGCTCTATTTTATTTTCCTTTCCCTGGCCAGCTCATTTTAGAATTAATACTCTTAAAATTAAAAATCTTTTCAGTAAAACCTGAACAAAATATAGATAAATACTGATGCCAAAATCATACCAAGAATCAAATCAAAAATAAAATGATAAAGATACTTTTTCCAGTTTTTTCTTCTGTCCTGGTCTCCGCCATATACCCATTCAATTCCATATTTAAATCCATATTTGTATTTGGCAACATAATAAGAGTATACAAAGCCGGATAAAATTATCAAAGTATTAGCCAAAATCAGCATTTTGTAAAAAGAAAATACTACAAAAGAAGAAAGATAAACAAATACGAACAATGCAACTATAATATATAAAACCTGTAAAATTAAAAACCTTTTATTTATCTTTTCAGCATCAAATTTCTTTTTGATATTCATTTCATCATATCAAGCAATTTGTCAAGCACAAAAGGAACTTCTTTAACTCCGTCTTCTTCTGAAACATGTCCTTTGCCATGCAAAACAATTACTTCTGCATTTAATTTCTTTCTGAATATTTCTGCATCGCTCAAAGGAACATAAGGGTCATTGTCAGATGCAAAATCAACAATTTTCTTTGTATGCTTTTTAATCTTTTCAAAATCAATTTTAGTATGAATCCATTCATTTGCTATTTTAGGAGTATAACTCTCATCCCACGTATCATCTGTTAAATTAAACCATCCTGCAACAAGAATCGCCCCGCCTGCTTTTTCTTTATCTTTTAAACTTTCAATATATCTCATAACAGTTTGGCATCCGATTGAATGTCCGACAAAATAAGTATTCTCATCACATTTTCCAACAACTTCTTTTAATTTAGAAGTCCAGGCATTTATCTTTGGAAAAAATGTATTAGGCATTGCAGGAACATGGACTTCAAACCCTTTTTGTTCAAGCTTCTCTTTAAGCCATTGCAGCCAGTCGTGTTCAGGACTTCCGCCCCAGCCATGAATTATGAAGGCTCTTTTTATCACATAGATAAAATAACAACAACCTTTAAAAGCTCTTCCCCGCGTTAAATATACATAGCGCGGTGGAGCAGCCCGGAGTGCTCGCAAGGCCCATAACCTTGAGGTCGCATGGTTCAAATCCTGCCCGCGCTATATCTGATATTTAAAAATAGCAATTTCACAAAGATTATATGGCAAAAATAAAGTATCCCCTGTCTTCTGAAGATATAAGAGACCTTGTTCTTGATTATGAATCAGATTCAGGCGAGAGAATTATGCTTATTTCTGGCAGGGAAATTTTAAAGGGTAACAGAAGAGTAATGCCCTATACAACAACAATTTATGTTGATAATGAGCCCTATGAAGAATTTAATGAAATAGAATTGCCTAGAGAAAGAATCGAAGAATTAAGAGCCGAATTAGAAGAACTAGCTGAACAGAAAGTAGATGCAGATGAATTAGCAGCGGTTCTGCGTGAAAGAGCTTAAATAATCAAGCTCAAAATTCCAAGATTTGCATTAAGCTTGTTTCTTATAGCAATCATGTCAAGAATATTAATTTTTCCATCTCCATTTGTGTCTGCCTGCCAGTTATCTCCTGCAATAACATTTGCATTAAGTTTATTTCTTACAAATATTAAATCAAGAATATTCACCCTGTCATCGCCATTTGCATCTGTAGAAGTTTTAGGAAAAACTCTTATGTCTTTTTTCATGATATTGTTGCTCAGGTTATTATCGCCTTTTTCAAAGTTATCAAGCTTGACGTAAATCTCTTTATCTCCTGCAGTTTGTGGAATCCATGTTGCACTTATTTTAACATCAAAATTTGCAGGAATATAGATTTCCCGTGTCAAAATTAAGGTTCCGCCAGAATCAGGATTTCCATCATAAAAGTTGATATTTGCATAGTTATCTGTAATTGTGTTTTTTATGTCAGTAATGATTATTGTTTCGTTTCCTTTGATTATCTTTTCAGCATTAAAAATTAAACTAGTAATAAAGCTGTCTGGCTCTGTTTTGTCACTAACAAAAATGCTGATAGAATCAGAGCCGATTAAATTCCCATCAATGTTTTTAACATTAAAAGTTATAACATGTTCTCCTAATGACAAGCTTATAGCATTAATATAGATTTCATTCCCGATAATTCCATCCTTATTAGATACCCATTCAAATTCGCTATCCACAACACTTTCCTCTAAATCATAAACATACCCATAAAATCCTAGGTCATTTAAAAAATTAGTTGAGAATTCTGAATTCTTATTAGGAAAGATTATCCCAACTTCTGTTAGCTTGTCTGCAACAGAAAATTCCTGCGAAACACTTTCTGCTTCATTATACCCGTCATTTGCAACAACCTTCAAAAAGCAGGAATTTCCTCCATCGAGTTTTGAAAAATCAATATTGTAAGCTATTTCATCAAACTCATTCAAAATTAGTTTCCATTCCCCAAAATCGCATTTATAATACAAGTCATATAAAAGATTGTTATTATCAATATCATTTGCAGTCCATGAAAGCTTATTTCCTTCAAGAGTAACACTAGACACAACAGGAGCATTAGGGCTTACAATCATGTTTTTAATTAATTTTTCATGGTTTCTTATATCAACCCTCCATACTTCTCCATCTACATTAACAGAAAACACAAAATATCTGGGGTATTCTTCAGAGAAAGTGTCAAAATCAAAATATCGTATCATTTTTCCTGTTTTGTCAAAAAATTCAGCATAATATTCAGCATCAGGGTTTGGGATATCTTCTTCAGAAGAGATATGATAAATATTGTCAAGAACAGCTACATCAGGAGACTCAATTGAGCCGGAAATTAACAAGGTTTGAGCTGAAACAAATTGCATAAAAAAATTCAGCATGATTAAAACCAAGATATATTTCATTTTTTCTCTCTAAGGTATTTTTTTACTCCATTATAACCAAGTCCAGTAACGCCTTCGACTAAAGCCCATAATCCAGCATTTTCAATTGCTCTATGAGTTAGATTTAAGTCTGCATCAAGCTCATGCATTGCAAAGCCATCACTGGTAATTCTTCCGGCATAAGTTACAAGTCCAGTTAATGACTCAATAAACTGATTTGATGTAAATAAAGATTGAAAGCCATTTTGAGCTGCGCCATTTCTTATTAATGTTTCAAAACCTCCTGAAAAAAGCCCATAAGCTAATCCTCCAATCATTCCATAATAAACAGGTTTTAATTTTTTATATATCTTAGAAGCAGTTCTTAATACCCCAGCACCAGCACCAAGTACGGCCCCACCTGCAATAGACTGCCACCAATTAACAAAGGAGTCATCTGTAAAGAGATTTTTTTCACCGAGATAATGAATCCCAAGCCCGGCTAATCCGCCTGTAACTCCTCCGATAATTGCAGATTTTAAATAGCTTCTTTCTGGTGGAACATTTTGCTCAGGACTATTTAATTGCTCTAAACCTGCACCACCCCCTATCCCTGTTGTATAGCCGGGTGTTAAAGCTCTAACTTGCAGTTCTAAAAACTTGTCCTGAATAGCATCATAGCCCCGCCTGATTTTGCTTACAAGATTATTTGTGTATCTTAATGTGTCTTCCATTTTATTTTGTCATCTGATTTAATAGTTTTATATAATCTTCTCTGTCAATCCATGGCTCTCCTCCCTCAACATCATAATCCTCTCCCATAAAACAAAAGTATTTTTGTTTGCGGTTTATTGAAGTATCTTGCTCTTTTGCATTCATCCTGTTCTGGTCAATGTTAATCCTCGCCCCTGCATCTCCCTCTCTGTAATTCCATCCATCGCTTGCCGGCAGGCCAAATTTAGGATAATCCTTCTTTTCTTCAGCATTTAAATTTAATGCACTTGCCAGCCGTAGTCCAAAATTATGTCCCATCTCATGAGCAAGCGTGTCTGTTCCACCGCCAAGATGGACAAGAAGAGCGTTTTTCTTATTTGCAATGCCAGAAGCCCCTAATTTTTCAACATTAGACAGCCAATATAAAGGAGTAATACCTGCATAAATATCTGCTGTTTTGTCTTTTTTAGCCATTTTCCCAAGTTCTTTCAGCATCGCCCAAGGATTCGGTTTTGGATTATTACTCGAGCGATATTTTTGCCTGTCTTTTTCTACTGGAAAATCTATAGTTCCAATTTTAAACTCAACATCTGCCAAAGGATATACATCACGAACCACTTGCAGAGATTGTTGGCTGAATGTGAAAAATTCCTTAGAAATCTCTTTCTCCCAGTTATGTTCTGGAGGTGTGATTGCAAAAGCATCATAAAACACCTTTATAGGTATAAATTTTATTACTAACTTGCTTTTGCTTTTTGCTTTGCTTATGTATTGGTTCTTTATTGTAATCTTGATATTGTTATTAAGATTATTGCACTCATCAGTTTCCTCAACTTTGTCATTAGGGTCAAGTTCTGCATAAATTGTTTCTTCTCCGGCAATAATATGCTCTGCAGGAATGAAAAAATTAATTGTGTCTTTACCTTCTTTTTTCTCATTATTGCTGTATTCCTTTTTTACTGTTGCTGACTTTGTTTCAGTATATCTCCCAAAAGTGAGTTTTACTTCAACACCCTCTTTTTCTTCACAGCCCTCTGTTTCTCCTAAGCTCACTCTAACTCTCACAACAATTCCTTTATTCTCAACAAAATGCGGAGGATTATTTATTACTTGAACAGGAATTATTTCTGAAACACTTAAATCTATATTATTTTCAAAAGGATTGCTACATTTTGCATTGTCCTCAGTCCCCCTCGGGCAGTCATCTTTAGGAAAGCATGCTGGCTGACCCCCCAAAGAGTTTTCATAATAGCAAGGATTAGCAACACAAAAATCACCTTCGATGCATGGAGTCCCCGCACCAAAGTTATAGTAAGGATTTGGAATGCATTTTTTTCCCAATCCATCTCCTGCAATTGCAGAAAATTCAGAGCATCTGGTTGTTTCAACAAAAAACGGAGGTTCAAAAGTGACACCCATTAACATTTCAGGTGTAATGCTTCTGCAAGATAAAAGTAAAGGAGCAGAATTATCTGCACAGCCCTCATTAGGCTTGTTAGGGTCAATTCTTGTATTGCATTTAGGATACTGGCTTAATTTAGGATGCGGCTGGCACTCGCTTATTCTGTCCTTAATACCATTATATCCATTTCCTGCCATAAAAAATCTCTTGCAATTTGCTGATGGATTATATATAACCTGCTTCCATGTTACAGAAGTGCAGGAAAGCCCGCTATCATAACAGCATCTTGAAGTTGTTGCAGAAGCAAAAGGTATTTTAGAAAATAGAACAAGTGCAAGAGTTATTACTAAAAAGGATATTGTAAAAGCTAGATTGTTGCCTAGCGTTGTCATTTTTAGATGTCACTTATAAATAACACTTCTTTTTAAGGATTTCTATTTTAAAATATTTTGATATAACAAATCAGCAATATATTTTTAATGCAAGTTTTCTTTAATAATCCATGTTAATCCTCGGAATTGATGATGCAGGCCGCGGTCCTTTAATCGGGCCGATGATTCTTGCGGGTGTTTTAGTTAATGAAGAACACGAAAAATTTCTAAAAGCACAAGGAGTAAGAGATTCAAAAACCATTTTTCATCCTATAAGAATAAAAATAGCAAAAATAATAAAAGAGAACTCGCTTAAATCAAAAGTTATGATAACTCATCCTGAAGAAATTGATAACTCAATTAATTCTGGAACAAATCTTAACACTTTAGAGGCAATTAAAACAGCTGAAATTATTAATTCTCTAAACACAGGAAAAGAAAAAATGAAAATAATTGTTGACTGCCCTTCTGTAAATATTCCTGCCTGGAGAAAAACCCTTGTCAGTTACATAAAAAATTCAGATAACCTAGAAATAATCTGCGAGCATAAAGCAGATGTTAATCATGTTTCAGTTTCAGCTGCTTCTATTCTTGCTAAATGCACGCGCGAAGAAGAAGTTAAAAAACTAAAAGAAAAATACGGAGACATTGGTTCAGGCTATCCAGCAGACCCCGTTACAGTCAGATTCCTAAAAAAACACGGCAAAGAATTAAAAGATTCTGGGATTTTCAGAAAAACCTGGGCAACCTGGAAAGCTCTTTTCCCCTCCAAAGACCAGTCAACTCTTAAGGATTTTTAAAATTCTTCTTTATATAAAATAACTATTTTTTATCAAGGAAGCTTTTAGCTTCAAAAATCAGAACAGGCCACCATTGTATAATCCAGTGAAGGAAAAATAATGTGTGCTTTGGATTTTCTGATTTTCCACTGGTTCCTGGAACAAGAGGGTCAAGATAGCACCAGATGCTTTCTTTCCTGATATGCCTTAATTTTTTGCTGCTTAATCTTTTTAAAAATCCGCATTTTGGAGTAAGCTGCATAAGCCCCTTTCTTTTTTTTGAAAACAAATATGTAAGATAAGTGCCTCCAAAGGGAGAGCAGATAGAAACAAATGATTTTACTTTTTTATTATCAATATATTTAAGGTAGTAATCTGCGATTATTCCGCCTGCGCTTACGCCAACAATGTTAACCTTTTCTGTTTTCAGTTTCAGCTTGTCAATAAATCTCTTAAGCGATTTTGCTATGTCTTCAATTTTATCATTAAGCCCGGTGTCATAATCAAAATAAATTACATTGTAATTGCTTAGAAAAGCTTTAAACAAAACCATATCTCTTTTTCCACCTGTAAATCCCGGTATAAAAATCACTTTTTCCATGGTTAAACCTTAAGGCTCAGTATCTTTGAAACGCCGTCATACATGCTAACGCCATAAAGAACATTAGATTCCATAATAATTACATCATTATGCGTTATTACAATGTACTGCCCGGCTTTCATGTACTGGTTTAGCAATGTAGCAAGTCTTTCAGAATTTCTTTTGTCCAGTGCAGCATCAATTTCATCAAAGACATAGAAATGATACGGCTTATACTCCTGTATTGCAAATAAAAGCGAAAGAGCAACAAGTGTCTGCTCGCCGCCAGAAAGAGAAGTAACATCAAAATATTTTCCTTTAGCTAGCTTAACAACAATATTGACTCCTCCGGCAAAAATATCCTCCTTATTCTCAAGTTCAAGAAATGCAATTCCTTTGGACGAAAGCTTTGAAAAATTTTCAGAGAATAATGAACTCATTGCCCTGAATGTCTTCATAAAAGACCTTATTTTTTTATTGTCAATCTCTTCAATAATCTTCATTATTTCTGCTTTTTCCTTTTCGATAGTGTTAGCCTTTTCCTGCACAAGGTCATATTCTTTTTTAATTTCATCATAAACCTCTAAAGCTCTCATATTAATTGACCCTATATCCTGCAGCGATTCTTGCGCTTTCTTTAATCTCTCTTCCAAAAAGTTAATGCTTCCTGAAATTAATTCAACTCCGCTATACTCTGACATTTCCATGTCAAAGCCCTCTTTTTCAGCGTCAAATTTTGCCTTTCCAATCTTCAGATAATTTATCTGGTCTTCAATTTGTCTTATATTGTTCTGCATCTCTGCTAAATTCAGATTATTTTCCTGAATATCTTTCTGCAGATTGTCCCTTTCTTCAAACATCCTCTTGAATTTCTCATTTAATCTTTTTTCCTGTTCATCTTTTTCTTTCAGCAAATTTAGCTTTTTGTCTATATTCTCGCTTATATCGCTGATTGCAATCTCCATATCCTCCTGGTCTTTTTTGCTTCTTTTCACAATATTTATTATATTTTCAAGCTCTCTCTGCTTATACAATAAAGTTGTATCAATATCTTCTTCAGTTCGTGAAGATATTTCCTCAATTTCTAATATTTTGGAGTCATACTTTTCTTCAATTTTTGATACATCAGCGATTCTGTCCTCAATATGCTTTCTTCTTTCTTCAAGCTCTCTAATTTCTTCTTTTACAGCTTTCTCTTCATCTAAAACTTTTCTTAACTGTTCTCTCTTGTCCCTGCTTGCCTTATGCCTTACCAGCTCTACCTCACTGGAAGATGCTTTAGCTTCAGATTCTTTAACTTCTCTGTAAAGAGTATTTCTTTCTTCTTTTATTTTTCCAAGCTCTTTTTTTGATTTTTCAAGTATCTCTTTGGCATTTTTTATTTTTGCATCAGCTTCATCATAAACATGTTTTATATGGGCTTCAGTAATTTTGCTCTGGCATAGCGGGCATACATCAATGGCTTTAACATCAGATTTTATTTTTTCAATTCTTTTAATTTCTGAATCTGAAATAGAAATTAATTTCACATTCTCAAGCTCTGCTTTATTCAATTTCTCTATCAGGCTCTTTTTTTCATTTAATGCTTTGTTAAGAGACTCTATTGATTTATTGCATTCATTTTCATCTTTATAAGAAAATTTTTCAGCATACTCCTCCAGCTGCTTTAAAATAGATTCTGACTCTGCTCCAAATCTTGCTAATTGTCTTTCTTTGTCTTTTGCTCTCTCCCTTATAGAATTAAGTTCTGTTTTTACAGTCAGCGTTTTTTTCCTTTCTTCTTCTATAAGAGCAAGCTCATCCTTTTTCTTTTTCAATTCCTGCGCTTTTTTTGCCATTAAAGGAGATTTTGTTCTCAATTCTCTGATTTCAGATTCTATTTCAGGAATAGACTTTGACATCTCATTTATTCTTCTTTCAATTTCAGATTTTCTATTTTCATAGCTTTCTTTTCTGACTTTAAGGCCTTCAAGCTCTGCTTTTAAATTTGCAACCTGTGTGTGTAAAGTATCCTGTTCAACTCCTGTTGCCTGTTGAATATGCTTGTTAATTTGGTTTATTTTTTCAGAGGCTTTCTCAAGCTCTGACTGGATTGTTTCAGCTTCTTTTTTTATTTTATCTCTTTGTTTTATCTTTTCTTCAATAGACTTGATAATTGAATCTACCTCTTTTATCTTTTCCTCGCGTTTCTTATTTATTATGGATGCTTTGCTTTTTTTAGCGCTCAATTCCAGCTCTTTAAACCTAAGCGCCTGGCTTCTCTCTCTTTCAAGATTTCGCAGGTAAGATGTTCTTTCTCGTAATATTGCTGAAATTTCCTTTA
>ERZ1292629.1588-Hain-H43-01um-R1-1588-length-21472-cov-10_pt1 | contig 21472 bp, 27 predicted proteins | sample MGYA00564399_ERZ1292629 | MGnify/ENA primary metagenome ERZ1292629 (study PRJEB36523, sample SAMEA6512636) | groundwater metagenome | collected 2019-01-08 | study: AquaDiva: Metagenomics assemblies of 32 groundwater samples | reverse complement strand
AGGCAATGAAATTTGCTCAGTTAGACAAAATTGTAAAAATATTTCCAAAAAAAGAAAATACAATTGTTGGCGAAAGAGGTGTAAAGTTGTCTGGCGGGGAAAAACAAAGAGTATCTGTTGCAAGGGCTATATTGGCAGATAAAAAAATTCTCGTATTAGACGAAGCCACATCTTCCTTGGACTCACAAACAGAATATGACATTCAAAGAGATTTACAAGAGCTTATGGTAGGAAGAACATCAATCCTTATTGCACACAGGCTTTCTACGATTATGAGGGCAGATAGAATTATTGTAATGGATAAAGGAAAAATCGTTCAGGTTGGCAATCATAATAAATTAATCAAACAAAAAGGGCTATATAAAAAATTATGGAATTTACAAAAAGGAGGATATATAGAATAATTCCCCTTACCTGTTTAAGTAATTTAAAAGTATAAAAAACAACTGGATAAAATCGCTTCAAGACAAAAATTAAAGATATCTAAATCAAAATTCATTAATGATAAAGGTTATAAATTAGGTTCTGGTAAAGAAATAGAATCAATTTACCTATATTCTCATGAAGGTAAGTGGTGGAATTAAATAAAAAGTTATTTAAATTTTTATAATTAAACGATAATATGCCAATAAGTAAAGATGTGTATGCTAACTGGGAGAATTATATTAAGGATGTTGCAGATTATGAAGAAGAATATCTTACTAAAGAACAAAAAGAGTATATAATTAAAGGCTTTAATTTATTAAGGCAGAATTATGGAGAGTCTTGGATTAATGATATTATAAAAGGTGATTATCCTATAAAAAGTAATGTAATGAACCTTGCACCTTGGTCAAAATTTTGGTTAGCTGACTTTGGATATTGGTTAAATGAATTAAAGGATTTTAAAGAATTTGATGAAATTAAAAAAAGGATTATGGATCCGATAAAATATTCTTCACAGATTTTGGAATTAGAAATTGCATATAAACTTAAGAAAGCAAATGTGGATTTCGAATTTTTTGAATTAACAGGTAAGAATATCGCTGGAAAAAAACCAGATTTTAAATTAAATTTGGATAATCAAGATGTTTATTTAGAAGTAACTAATATGGCTGATTCCTTAGAAGAGCAAAATGCCTATAAAACATTTAGTATTATTTCAGGCATGTTAATGCAACATGATTATATCCATAAAATTCAACCAGCAATTAAAATCCATAAAATATTATCAAAACCACATTGTGAAGAGTTAAAGAAAAAAATGAAAGATGCTATAGCAGAAACAATTAATTTAGGTTATAAAAAGGTAAACGAGGAGGGAATTATAGAAGGTTATTTCATAAGAAGTGACCTTTCCCAAGAGTTTAAAGACAAAGTTCAATTTGGGATACAAGGCCCACCAATAAATATAGATGAAATAAGAAGGTCTATTACTAGAATAAGGGATAAATCTACACAAATACCAAATAAACCTGGAATCATAGTAATCTATAATAAAAAACTTGGTTGGAAGTACGGTTGGGATGATAAAGAATTTTATAAAAAGATTGTTTACGAAGTACAAGAAAGTGTCTACGAGTATGAGAATATAACTCATGTTATTTTAATAACTTCACATAGTAAGCAGAATGCAAATGTCAATTTTTATAGTAATGATTATAGTTATTTTCACAATGTAAGGTGTTTGGGTGCTGTACAAGAGGACATCATTCTAATTCCAAATAGATATTCAAAATATAAAATTGATATAAACAAAATAATTAATATATTTAAGAATAAATAAAATGAAAAAATTTAAATCAAATTCAGTAATTTAATAAAGTGTCTAAAGTATGATAAGAGGTCAGTAAATGTTAAACAAAATTAATAATCTGAAGGAAAAAAAACCATTAATATTCTATGGGGTAGTTATACTTATTTTTATTGTAACATTTTATTTATTATTAAACAATATCACAAGATTATCTAATTTTATCACTTCAAATCTTATCTACTTCTCGGTTTTTGCATTGCTATTTATATTCTTTATATTTATAATAGATACTATTTACTCCCTAATTATTAGAAAATTATTCTTCCTTGATTTTTTAAAAAGAAAAAAAGAAAGTAATAGAATCCTTTTAATCATCGAAAGGCATGATAAAGGAATCTCTATTAAAAATATAGAAAAAGAATTTAAATACCTAAAACCAGAAGCTATAAACGAGATTATAAAAAGTTTAAAAGAAAGGAATTTAATATATAAAAAAAAGAATTTATTATTTATAAAAAATGAAGGGCACATATATTTAGCAACAATAAATAAAGAGATTTCAGATGGAGAGAAGGAAAGAAGCCAATATAGTGTAAGATTAATAATTGAATTAGTTACCCTATTTCTATTGTTCTTTCAAGTGATTATATTATTTAACCAGACAAATATCCAACAAAATATAGAGAGGATAGAATCAAGCTCTTCTATACCTAATATTGCAGATATTAGTTTTAAAGCACAACAGATAGCGGGCAGAGAAATACCAGTATGGAATGAAAAAGCGTTGGGCATAGACGGAAATGCAGAATTAGAAATTTATCTTGCTAATCTCGGAAGAATACCAACAGGTTCTATTAATATTGAAATGATTAACACTAGTATGTTCTACTTCTTTGGAAATACAACTTATATTGGAAATATTGAAAGTGGAAAAACTGAAAAAGTTAAATTAATTATTAAAAAGAATTATCCTGATGAAGAATTGAAATCTGGATACTATGATTTGGGTTTACAAATAAGGTGTGATTTTTGTGATGAATTGAAGAAAGAAATAATAAAAATATGTATTTTTAATGATGGAGAAATGGGTAAATGTCCTTCAAGATGGAGGACAGTTTAAAATATTTAAATTTTAATTATATATAAAGTTTTGATGAGCTAAACTTTATTATCATCTATCAATTCTTTTATAGCTTTAAGAGCAATAGGTGTTGAAAAAAACAAGGCTATAATTAAAGTGATGAGAATTGTCCTTTTACTACCCTCTCTTTGTAGAAATTCTTCCCTAGAGATAATTTGAAAGTTTAAAATCAAATTATTTTCACTTTTTGCAACACTATTTAAATTTGTTTTTATTACATCACCCTGTAAAAAAATTGTATAGTTACCTGACTTTTTAGGAACAAACCATACTAATCTTGTTTTATTTGTATTGGGCCCGACAAGAGAAGAATAGGATATCTCGGCTGCATTATTAAAGTAATTAACTAAACTAATTATTTGATCGTCACGAGTTATATCTTTACCATCCTTTAATATACTAAGTTTAGATAATATATGTAGTTCATCATTTCCATTATTTTTTATATCAACATAACAACTAGTTAAATCATTAAAGAACCATGTTCTTAAAAAGTCTTGACAAGACAGTTTTACTTCTACATTATCTTTATTAAAACTATTCTCAAATTTAAACTCGTTTTTTGTAAAATAATTAGAAACCCATTCTCTAGTTGATAAGTTTCTTTTTTCTTCATATAAATTAAGATTTATAGATAAATTTTCGGAGTATTTAAAATCATAAATTAGATGAGGTTTATGAAAGTTCGATTTTAACTCTAATCTATGATTCCCTGCACTTTTTGGATAGATTCTAAATTTTAGATTATGGTTTCCATTATTAACGATTATTGTATTCCCTAAATCATAATCATTAAAATTTACACCTTCAATGTCGATATTGTTTGATTCTATCCCATCAATAAAGAGTTTTATATTTGGGAAAAAAGATAGATCTGGGTCTTTCGTTTCAAGATTGTAATTACAATCTATCTCATCACCGGTACTAAAATATGGAGAAGTAACATCTTTGCATAAAATACTATTTTTTAGATTTATTGGGGAATAAAGAGTGTTAGAATTTATAATCTCCAAATTGTTTATTTCAGAATTATAATAAATTATTATACCCACGCCGCCCATAATCCAAATTAATATTAAAATAAACAACCACCATTTTGCACTTAATTTCATTTTCTTACCTAAAGTAGATATGTTTGTATTTGAAAAATATTTGTCTTAAAATAATATATAAAGGTTTAAATAGATTGTGATAACAAATTATTTTTGAATATTAATATGCCTACTTATGCTAGTTCAAAAATTCCCGCTCCAAAAAGCTGGGATGAATTTGAAGATATAGTGACAGATGTAGCTAAATTAAAATGGAAGAATCCTAATATAACTAGATATGGTAGAACAGGGCAAAGACAAAACGGTGTGGACATAATTGGAGAACCTTTTTATATCAAAAATGAATTCGCTGGACTACAATGTAAAAATATTGGTCAAAAGTTAGATATTAATATGGTTAATGATGAAATTCAAAAAGCCGAGTTATTTGATCCTCCAATAAAAGAATTTATTTTAGCATGTACTAATGAAAGAGATGTATCTTTGCAAACAGAAATTATGAAAATATCACAATTAAGAATGAAGTCAAGAAAGTTTTCTGTAATAATCTGGTTTTGGGATGACTTATCACTTGAACTTGCGGAAAGTAGCACTTTAATGGAAAAACATTATCCCCAATTCTTTAAAAATTTTAAAGGATCTGTGACACGTGATAAAGTTATAAATATGATTAAAGAATCAGACATTTCAGATTGGGAATATGATGATGTAGAAGGTGTTTTTACTTACAAACCTGATGTAAATTTAACTATCAAACGATTAGATACAGACCTTCGAGATGATTATTATGAACCTTGGTTAGAGAATTATCCTGATAAAAGAGGTTATAGGATGATGTATGATATTTTTTATGGTAGTTCGTTTATCAAGAAGGAGTATGTTGTTGGTGTTGATGGGTTTAGAGGTTATATCCCATTTCCAAAAGATGGCTATACAACTAACCCAAAACTAACTCAATGGAGCTATAAGATAGGAAAAATAATTCATTCTAAAGTCGGTTTTCCGGGTCCAATTTATTCATATGAGGAGATGTTAAAGAAAGCAAATATTTCCATATTGAATGAGTAAATGCTTTAGGTTAATAAAGAAAGAAAAGATTTTTATTTAGTCTTAAGTTAAGTTAAATGAATGATTAATACAAAAACGCAGATTATTGCTGGAATTGCAGATGGTGTATCTGATAAAGCAACAATAATGTATAATAAATCTATACAAAATCTTAAATTAAATAGCATTTATCTGGCTTTTTCTCTTAAAAATATAGAATATGCTGTAAAGGCAATTAAATCATTAAATTTTTTAGGAGCCACCATTTCTATGCCATTTAAGGAAAAGGTAATAAATTATCTTGATAAGATTTCAAAAGAAGCTAAAGATATTGGTGCTATAAATACGGTTGTTAATAAAAATGGTTTATTTATTGGATATAATACTGATTTTATTGGCGCTATACAGGCTTTAAAGAAGAAAACTAGCTTAAAGAATAAAAAAGTAATATTAATTGGAGCCGGTGGCGTAGCAAAGGCAATTGCTTATGGTCTTAATAAAGAAGGATGCAAAGTTATTATATTAAACAGAACTTTAAATAAAGCAAAGAAATTAGCTAAAAGATATAACTTTGAATTTGCGAGTCTTAAAGAATTAAAAAATATAAAGAAATATGATATAATTATTAATGCTACTTCTGTGGGATTTAAAAATAATAAGAAAATAATTGATAAATCGTTTATTAGGAAGAATAAAGTATTAATGGATGTTGTTTTTGATCCTGTTGAAACGCAATTGATAAAAGATGCTAAGAGAAAAAAGTGTAAAATTGTTACAGGTTTAGATATGTTAATTTATCAAGCTATAGCACAATTTGAATTGTTTTATAATAAGAAACCATCATTTAATATTTTAAAGAAAGGATATAACTCTGTATAAAATGATTCATAAAAAATTAACATTAAGAACTTTTGATTCCCTGGGTTGTAGTGTTGCGGCAACTTCAGTTATAAACAGTTTAAAAGATAAATTTCCGAATTTAGATTTAGAAGTTTATACAAAATACCCGGATTTATTTATAGATATTAAAGGAATAAAAATTAAAGATATATCAAAAAAAGATTATAATATAAAATTTGATATTGATTTAAGGGATTATATAAAAACAAGACCGCATAACAGTATTCCATATAAACCAATTTACGTTCATATGTTAGAACTAGCGGAAAAAAACCTTTCTATAAAATTAAAACACTTGCTACCAAAAATAAATCTGTCAAAAGAGGAAATAAATTGGGCGATTAATAAAATTAAAGCTTATAAAAAGCCTTTGATATGGATACAAACAGAAACAAAATCTCAAAATAAAAACTGGTTTGATGATTATTGGAATGTTTTAATTAAAGAATTAAGCAAAAATTATGATATTATAGACTTATCTAAGACTAATTTCACATTAAGACAGTCTTTAGCAATTACAAAAGTATGCAAAGGTGGAATTACTTTAGATACTTTTTTAGTTCATGGCTCTGCAGCAGTTGGGGCAAAAAACGTCTTAGTTTTGTTAGGGAGCTCAAGGAAAGAAGTAGTGACGTATCCTTCACAAAAAGTTATTTACATTAAAAGCGAATGCCCGATACAACCATGTGGAATGCATGGATATGGTTTTGGTTGTAAAAAAGAGGATGAAAAATTATTTATTGGTCATGAAAAAACAAGATGCATTTTTGATGATTATAGATGCACGAGAATAATTAAGCCAGAACCTGTTATCTCTAAATTTCATGAAATGATGAAAGAGTAATATTTATTTGTAGTTTATAGAAAATTTAATAAACTTTCTAATCTATATAATAACATGGTCAAAAAAATCATCCCAGCAGACAACCTTCCGTTTTCTAAAGCAATAATTCATAATTTTAAATATATAATGGAAATTTCTGGTCAAGTTGGAATTGACCCAAAAACAGGGAAACTTTCTGAAGGAATTGAAAAACAAACTTATCAAGCGTTAGAAAACATAAAAAAAATACTCGAAGAGGCGGGTTGGAGCTTTGAAAATATAATAAAAGCAAGAATCTATTTAATAAATATGGATGATTATGCAACAGTAAATGAAATATACAAGAGATACTTTTTAAATGATTATCCTGCTCGAGTTGCCTTAGCAGTTAAGGCTTTGCCTTTAGGAGCATTGATAGAGATAGAGTGTATCGCAGCAAATGATTCTATCGACTAAATTCCCAAGATTCTTAAAGAAAAGCAGTCCTCTAATCAGCATAGAGGAAGCGAATGTTTGGCTTAGAGCCTTCGGCAAGCCTATTAAAATTAGTTTAAAGCTTTCGATGTTTTAATGCTGTATAATACTTAAAGTATATAAATGTTATTATTATTAATTATAGATATGGTTTTAAAATATTTTAAGATAAAAATCTCTCCAGAGGATGCTAAGATATTATATCTTAACTTAAATAATGACATAACAAGAATTAATGATAATTTTTTTAATATGCGTGTAAGTTATACATTCTGGGATAAGATAAATACGGATAAAAGAGTAAATCTTTTAGATTATAATTTAAGAAAAAGATTAGAAGAATTTTATCAGAAATATAAAACTAAGGATAACTTAACGAACAAAGCCGAGAAAAATCTATATACAATTTTTGGTAAATATAAAAAAACCGATTATCTTGATGAAGAGGTTATAATCAAATTATTAGAAGATTCTGACGCTTCTTACATAGGGCAAATAGAAAGCGATAATAATAAAATAAAACAAATCCAAGGAGAAATTGATAATAATCAAGATGTAATCAATTTAAGAAAATTAAGAAATCTTTTAAAAGAAAATGGAGATAAATTAAAAGAAGAAATAATAAATCATTATAATAAAGATAGGTTAAATGTTGAATTTACGAAAAGAAATCTTAGTATGGTAAATATAGGTGTTAGCCTTATTTTGATTATAGCCACAATAGTTTTAACTACATATAACATAAATACTGCAAAAAATGCTAATGAATTAATAGAAAGGCAGTTAAATATAGAAGAGATGTCCTTTATCCCAAATTATGCAGAGATTAAAATAAATGCGATAAGAACGAATGATCAACCAGTTCCATCTTACGAGATTCTTGAATTAGTGCCTGGTTATACTTGGACAGAAGGTTTTGGAGGACAATTACAAGTTTTTGTTGCTAATACTGGTAGAATACCTACGGGGGTAATAAATTTTATAGAATTTGAAGAAGATTGGGTTGAAGTGAATAGTATTGGAAATAGAAATTATATAAGAAATATTCCTGCTGGAGAAGTAAACTATACCGAATTATATTTTAAAGCAATAGACATAAATGCGATAAAAACTGGTTTACAGAATTTAACTTTAAGATATGATTGTAAATTCTGTAAACCCCAAGTTGATAAAATAAAAATACCAATTTGTATACATAATCAAACAGGTTATGAAGAATGTAGAATATATCAAAAATGAAACTTCAACAACTAAAAAATAAGCAGTTTATAATTAGTTTGCCTAGCCAGATTATTAGAGCAAAGAATTGGAATAAAGGTGATGTTATTAAAGTTGAGATAGATAAAGAGGGCAATATTGTTTTAAGAAAATGAAAAAATGGACAATAAAATTAAAATTGGAATAGTAAATGAAAATTCCAATAAAAAAATGGAGATTGAAGAAATTTCTTATTTTATTAATAATAAATTAAATTACAAACACTCTATTTATATTGAAGATTATGACCTATTAAAAAAGGGGTTTGGGGTGGAAGCTGATCTTAAAATGATAGAGAACCTTGAATATAACAATACACCAGCAATAGCAGATTGGAAAAAGAGATTTATATTATTTGGGAATCTATTTTTTGAGAATAATAGAACTTTAATAAATAAACAGGCAATATTTTTACATGAAATTGGACATATAGTTAATACAAGAAAAAATCTTATAATAAATAATCATTATAGTAATTTAGTAAATAATATTTATAATGAATATCTAGCAGATAAATTCTTATTTGATTTATCAAAAGAGATATTTAAAGATGGTAGGGTAGAAGAAGATTTAAAAATGATACCAGAAAAAAATAGAAAGAATAACAAATCTATATTTTTGGATTTAGGTAGATTATATTATTATAATAATTTTCTGGATTTAGAAATTGTAAGTGATAAGATTAGGATATTAAAAGAATCGATTAGTGAACATAAATTTATTTTAGATAAATTAAAAGTTTTATGTAATAGATTTAATTCAGAGAGATTTGAGGATATGACAAAAGAATTTATAGAAATAGAAGAAGAAATTGAATCTGTGGTTTAATTATTTTCTTAACCAAAAATACTTTATTATTAATCTAAGGTTTTTACTCATTTTTTATTTTTATGTTTTTTACTTTTTTCTAAAGATTTCTTTTTTTTAAAAAATAAAACTAAGATTACGATTATTAATAAAATGGCGATTAAAGAATAAATAATTAATGGAGATAAGCCTTTTGGGTTTGTATAATCTGAAACATCAATTCTTAAGAGTAATTCATTTGTTGGGTTATATATTTCTACATATTTTGCACTTTTAAAATAGGGTAAATTTAAAACAAATATCTTTTCTTTTATAAGTTCTGTAGTTTCTTTTGGAAAAAATATTTGATTTCCTTGTTCATCAAACCAAGATGGATCTAATGCATTCACTGGTGTTAATTCTATTAAAAATTTGAATGAATATAACTCTTCGTTATCAAAAGACAGTATTTTAGCAGTATAACCTTCTTCTGGTTGATTTAGTTTATCTGGTGGATTACCTTCTATTAATTTTATTCCTTCTTGAGTCATCTTACCATTATTGTATTTTAATGTTAAAGATAGTACAATATCATTAACCAAATTATTCTTATATGTGGACTGATCATTCGTATTAGCTAGAGACGGACTGGAATTGGTTGGATTGCTAGAACTTATAAAAGAATTATCATTAGGAAGGAGGGTTGAAACACATTTACCGCCCTCACAAGAACCAGTTCCACAATCTTGAACTAATTTAGGGTTCATTATAGGATTATTCCCATAACAAATAGTCTCACTAACATAAACTTGTTTAGGAGTTCCACAATAACGTTCTGAAGTTGATGGAGTACAGGTATTTTGTGCCAGTACATTAATAAAAGTAAAAGGTAGAAATAAAATACAAATTATTATTACATATTTTTTATTCATTTTATTTTCCTAAGGGTATTTGTTCAATACCTCTAATATCTTTCTTTCATTAACAGGATAATAAGTATCCTTCAAAATCCAGTGTTTAAACATTATAGAGTTTTCGGTTGGTCTTATATTACTATTAACATAACTACATCCTTGAAAGTAAGCAACACCATTATTGCCCTCCAGATTTCCCCACCATTTTTTTGCAGTTTCTATATCTGGAGCACAGTTAGGAGACGTGGGTCTATTACCAAGAGCCGATTCTACATATTCATCAGCTAAACGTGCAAATCCATGACCAAATTCATGTAAGATTAATCTTCCCGCTTCTTTGGTTAAGGGAGTTCCTACAGAATTAAAACAAGGAGTTCCAAAATAACAATAAGATCTATAATTGGATTTTGAAATTACTAAAGTGTAATCAGTACTAGTACATTTTGATGCTATAGAAACTGTATCTTTATAATTTGGTTTTGAATTTTCATAATTTATCTTATCATCCGCTTTTATCATCCATATGTTAAATTTATTTTTATTAGATTTAAATGGCTCTACAGACATTAATCCATTATAATCATTATTACCGTTATAATCGACAAGTTTTAAAATATCTGCCTTTAACTCATCATTATTAAAATATCCATCTCCAACAAATGCTATATCTATCTTTTTATTAGAGTCGCCATTATCTAATATTTTTACACATTCACTTTTTTGTATGCAAAGATTAAGATCTAAATTACAATATGCAAAATCTCCGCACTGGGCGTCATTATCGCATTGATTCTTTTTAAGTTTATTTAATAAATTAGATTTTCTACATTTAAACCCAACTTCTTCATCTCCAACAATACCATTTTCACATGTTTTAAATAATTCTAGGGCTGTTCCTTCTTTATTACATTTTTTAATTATATTTCCATCTGCAAATGTTTTTTCAGGTACACAAGCCTTGGCTTCTCCCAACTCTAAACTAAAGCTTGAAGTGGTTTCTGAAGAAGGATCATTAACATCATAAACCTTTACAGAACAACTTTTTGTTATGTCATCCGAAATTGAACCGCCACTAACCAGAATTTGGATTACATCAATATCCCCAGCCTTAATTGTTTTTCTCGAACTTTGAGCACTTGTTGTTTGAATAAACGGCTCACAATTTATTAATGTAGCCGAGAATGTTCCTTCTACATCCCCAACATTCTGAACTTGAACATTGATATTTCCTTGTTCTCCACTTGCAAATTTATCTGCATTAATCTTTAATATTTTTGGGGTTCCTGAAGGAATTACAATTCCGATCCAATCAGCTCTTATTCTAAAAACAATATTTGGTGAAGTTAAACTTCTTTGTAATGTTATAGTAACTTTGCCAGTATTGCTATCTTTTGTGAATGGGGACGATGTAAAAGAAGTATCTTCTGCTAATAATATATCTGAGGCTTGATTAACTGGTGTTAATAAATTATTAATCTGTTGATCCCCCACAATAACATCATAACCAGAGAAGAGAGTCATAAATTGAGTTAGTTGAGAATCAGTTACGGTAGCCTGTGGTAAATAAGAATCAAATGTTGATTTTCTTGCTATTTGCCATCTATTAGAATCTAATCTTTTTATAGATATAAAATTATCTTGATTGGGAGCTGGTTCACCAGTAACTAAAGAACCAGTCCAAGATGCAACCCCAACATCATCAAAACTTACCGAACTTCCATCACAGCCAGAAGTAGATGCAGAACATATCGTTTTTTCTTTAAATAAATTACCAACACCGAGTTTTATTTTAGCATTAAAACCAATTAGGGGATTATTATATACACCTTTTACTCCAACCTGTTCTTTTGTAATACAATATCTTTTCTTTGCAAACTGAAATAAAGAATTTCCTAAAGGAATATTCCAATTTGTTCCCGTTGGACATAATTGTGGATCGGCAGTAATTACGCAAATTCCCAATGCACAACTTTGTGGAGCATCAAAAGTTTGAAGTCTATATTTATAGATTGGAACTCCTTCATTTATAACATCATAAAAAACATTTTCATTAACAGAATCTATATTTATTGATAGAGATTGTTTTGTATATAATTTTCCACCCATAAAGCTTTTAATTGTAGAGGGGTCTATTGTTCCAGCAATTGATTGTCCACCACCGTTTAATTGAGTATTTATAATCCAATATACTGTTGTTGGATTAGTAGTTTTTGTAACAACAGAAGATGTAGAAACAGAAGTAACTGTAAATCCATTAGATTGTGCAAATGCCTCTTCACTAACTATTATTAACATAAAACCAATTAAGATGGTAACGATTGCCTCTTTTTTCATTATTTAACCCCAAAATTCTAAAATTTATAAGAATTTAAACTTAACTAAAATAGCCCTTGCATCCGAAGATTTTACAAGGGCATCCTAAACCCATGAATCTAGGAGCATAACAATTATTTAATAGTTTTTAATCTTGATTGCCATTTGTTTCTATAAACTGCAAATTTATCCCAATATTCTTCATGATATTTTTTAATTTTATTTGTAGTATTGCTAATAAAACCCCATCTATAATATTCATCTGCAAACTTAATTAAATCGGCAGAAGGAACTCTAGCTCTAAAATAATTAGAACCAATTTTGATATTTAAGTAAATATTTCTCTTAATATTACCCTTATGGTTTTTGCTTGCAACCATAACAATATTTCCTAAACCAGCATAATTATTTTTATTATCGGTAATCTTTAATGGGTTTAGTCTCATTACAACAACTCCCCTGGGTTCTTTTATTGGTGGTGGTAAAATTGATTCAGCTTTTAGAATTTCTTTACTAGCTTTTCTTCTTACATTAGCATTAGAAACTAAAATATTTTTATAATTATTAATTAAGTCCAAATCATTAATTAATTTCTTTTTATCAGATTCTAAACTTTGAATAAAATTTTTATAACTTTCACTTTTTGCATAATCTTTAATTTTAATATCTATCTCTTTTATTTTATTTAAAATTATTTCTCTAGCCCTTACTAAATCAAAGGTTTTATACTTAAACTTAATATACTTTTGTATTTTTGTTTCCATTTCTATATTATATGTTGTTTTATTTTATTATTAATACCAAATTTCTTTATTATGCGCCGAGTCGAATTTTAATTATATATTATGGCATACATGGACATATTCTTGCATTAAATGGGAATGCTCTATTATTTTCATCTATATAAACAAATTGCCTTATACCTTTATCATAATCCCAAAATAAATTATGAGTATAGTCATAAAATTGCGAATCTTTATCAACTATACCAATAATTTTATTATGAAAGCTTCTAACTAATGTTGGATGTAATAATTTTTCATGTTGGGTTATTAATATTAAACCAATATGAGCCCTTTGTAATTTAATACCATATTCAATTAACTCTTTTAATGAGCTGGGATATTCCCAAAATTCTTTTACATTTGGGGCAAATAAATCTGCTTCATCAATGCAAATAACAGGATTATATTTTTCTAAATAAGGTTTTAACATTCTTAAAATAATTCCTACATAAGCTCTACCTTTAAATACATCCTCCCCCTTCTGTAATTGTAAGTCAAAAATAATTACATAATTATCTATAAATTTAATTAAATCTTTAATATCAATTTCTTTTTTATTATCATTCGGATATTTAAAGATGTATTTTAAAAAATGCAATCTAGAATTTAATGCGGTTATCGTGCTTTCTGGTAATCTTGAATTAAAATATAAGCCTTGACTTGCATATTCATTATTAAAATTTTCTATGCTCTCTTCATTTATAGGTAATTTACTTAAGATTTCTAAAAATTTATCTGGATCATCGTAATGCAGTTTTATTTTTTTACCAATATCATTACAAATTTTTGCTCCTAATTCAGCAATTCCTAAGCTTAACCAATCATTTAAAGAAAATTGAGAAATTCTAAATGCAAAGTTTTTAAATAGCTTTAAATAAGATATTTTTTGTATCTCTGCTTGTCGATGATTATTGTATTCACCAAGTTTCCAATAGTCAGAATAGGGGTCAAAAATAATTATTTTTCTATTGCCTCTTCTATATAAATCAACCAATAATGTTTTTGCTATTGAAGTCTTACCTGTTCTGGTTTTTGCTATAATTCCTGTAGCAAAAAACTTTCTTGCTGGAAATAATACTCTTGGTTGTAAATCATTCTCATTAGCATAAAGTTTTTTACCTAGCTCTACCCAAAGTGTTTCTAGTTTATACATTTTATTCAAACATTTCTTCTGTTTCTCTATGATAATCTTCTTTACATTTTTCAGAACAAAATTTTGTTCCTCTAGATATATCTTTTCCGCAATTTAAACATCTATAATTCATTTTTTCCCTCCTATGGTTTGTTAAAATATTTAATTATAAAATATATCCCTATTAATGCTAGTAATACTATTATAGCAAATGTTATCTTGCCTAGAGTTGTTAGTAATTTGGTGAACCAGCTTATTGGCTTGGTTATTGGTTTTGCTATTTGCTCCATTTATTTCTCCTGAAGTTTGTAACCCCTCTTCAAACTAATATGATAGTAAGATTTACATCTCTTAGAGCAAAATATAGGCTTAGTTCCATTTCTATTTATTGGCTTACTAAATGGCTTACCACAATTTCTACAACCTTTAGGTCTTGACATTTATATCAACACCTCTTCTATACGTATTTCATCTCCACTAACTCTACTCTCTCTACCTTCTCTACCACTTTCAGTAGGGTTAGTAGAGTATGTAGAGTTTATAGAGTTAGTAGAGTATGTAGAGTTAAGTAGAGTAGTTTGAGGTAATAAGTCATCATATTCCTTTAGCCTAATAACTTTTTCAACATCTTCTTTTTTAAACAAATATTCAGTAATACCATTTACTAGTCTTCCATTAGATTTCCATAATGGAATGCTTCTAATAAACTTACCAAGATAAATTGAGATGGAATGTTTCTTTTTTTCATAATCTTTAGATTCTTTATTTAGTAACTCATCTGCAATCTCATTAGACAAGTCTTTTGCCTTAATCCATTTTGGTTCATCATTAATTTTTTGAATTAATAATTTTAGCAATAAATAATCCCATTTTTCCGCTATATCCCTTATTTTTCTTTGTCTTAAAACATCTTTAAAATAACTCAAAACCCTGTTGTAAGTTTCATTATCAACTAGCTTGGCAACTGCTAATATTGGTGCTGATATTTCTAAGTCCCTATTATTTAAATCAACCTTTAAATTCTCATAGCTTTCTTTGACTAAGTTATAATCCTTTAACCCAGAGATATAAAGCTGGTTTCTAATTTCACTCCAAAATGTGTCTTTAGGATTAACTTTTAATTTCCCTTTTTCAGAAGTTGTTTTTAGTAGAGGAAATTCATTACATCTGCTTAACGTAGTTTCATCTATACCAATAATATTATTAAACTTAAAACTAGAAAATACATCGTAAGTTCTGCTTCTTCTTGACTTACCTACATCTTCAACCCTAGAATATTTTCCACCTCTTTTATAACAAAGTTGCATATATTGGTTTATTGCTTTAGAATATTCTTCTGAAAGATTATCTAAGTTATCAACTAGTGGTGTTGCTTTAGTAGAAGCTACAATTCTAAATAAAGATGCTGGAGAAACATTGCCAACTTGCAAAGGATTAAAAGTCAACTGTGCATAAACCTCCAATTGTTTGGTTTTTCCACTATCCCTATCAGCTTTCCAGTAGCTTAATCCTTTAGAGTCAAATACAGGCAAGTGGTGATCCGAGATTATATCGCAAGCAATAACATCATTAATTCTGTCGTCATGGTAATCCATTAATTCTGCGTTTTTATCTCTTATTTTTGTAAAAATTTCTTTTATATTTAACTTATCAAATTTATCAAATTCTCCACGAAGGTATTTTAAAATTATATCATTTGAAATGCTTTGCTCTAAAATCTCACCATCAAAATCAAATTTATAGTTTAAGTCAAATAAATTCTTAATTTCTGTGCCAACATAATATCTTGGTTCATTTGTTATAATTGCATTAAATTGCTTACCATCATCATAAACTATTGTTCCTATATATCTAATCCCGTTATGAACTCCGCAACCTAAAGATTGGAATATAGGTTTAGGCTCTCCAAATAATTCTTCTGCTTTTTCTATATAATCCTGTTTGTAAATATCTTCTCCCTTTTCTTGCTTATATTCAATTTCGGTTTTTTTAAGTTCTTTTTTTATATCATCTAAAAAAATTATTTTACCCGTTGTTTCACTTGCATAGGCTAGTGCCTTATGCAATTGCTCCTCATCTTCAGCATATCTAATTCTGTTCCTAACAATATCCCTTTCTAGTGCGGTTAAATTATTAGTAAAAGGATTAACATAATATTCAACCTCTCTTTTTAACTCCTCAAATAATTTTTCCTCTTTCTTTTTTAAATCCTCGTCATAGAGCCCCATTTTTTACACCACCTGTTGCTTCTGCTCCTGCTTTTCTAAAATTTTTCCTATCTTAAACTCGTTAGCGAATTCGGGTGGCCAGTAATAAACATCACCCTCAAAAATCCTAATAAAATTTACATCAAATTTTGATTTACAATTTTTACATAATAAATATCCATTATCCTGAATCAAGATTCCATCAACGCAATTACGACATTTTACAAATAACTTTAATTTTTCATTTCTCATGTTGCACCCGCTGTTGCATTAGAATCACCATTATTTTTTAATAATCCATTTTTATGAAAACAACCTTTCAATTTTTTTTCTCGGAGAATTTCTTTTTTAACTTCTTCAAATAAGCAAAACTTACAAATTAAAAATCTCGGGTCATGAACTTGATTATAACAGCCCGAGTTTAAACATAAGCCGAAATGTTTTTTTAAGATTTTTCGTAAAACTTCTGATTTTTTTAACCCCTTTTCAAAAGCTTCACTAGAAATTAAATTAGCCAATATATCGGGATAAAATACGTTTCTAAGTCTTTCAACACTTACCATTATTACTTAATGTTTAAATATTCCCAAAAGAATAAGCTTCTTTGAGGAATATCCACATTTTTACCTCCTGAAGGCAAAGCTGATGCCTTCATTTTTTTATTTTTTATTTATAATTTCGTTGAAGAGCTTCTCGCCAAGTATTTGCTTTACTTCTTCTAAAATTGATTGTGCTGTAACCTTAACTTCTTCAACCTGATTTTTTTGCTTCATTTCTTACCTCATCAAAATATTTTTTTAGTGCCCTTCTTAGTATAGCCGATTGACTTCTGTCTTCAGATTCTGCACTCTTTCTTAATTGCTCAATAAGAGATTCGTCCAAATTAAAATTTTTTAATATCGTCGACATATTAGTTATACCAAATATGTATAGTTAAACTAGTATATAAATCTTTTTATTTATACAAAAAATGTATAACTTATGTAACTTAACCTTTATATACCCCAAATATGTATAACTAAACATGGTTAACCGAACAATCCCGATTATAGAAAATAAGGTTTATTCTGAAATATTATTTGCTATAAATACTAAAGAAATAACATCAACAGATTTAGCTAATATATTGAAAAAAGAACAATCTCCCATCTATCGCCAATTAATGTATTTATATAAAAATGGTTATTTAGATTTAGAAGTGAAAAAACAACAATTCAACAAAAAATTATTTTCTATAAATTGGATTAAGGTAAATCAAGAATTTATAAATTTCTTAAAAATAAAAAAATCTGAATTAATATATGAACAAAGTCAGTCTGCTAAGATTAAACTTCTAAAATTAAAAAGGGGTTTATTACCAATAAAACAATTCGATAATGATTATCTTAATAGATTACAAAAAAATAAGTATTTAATTTTGTTTTTTCAGAATGTATTTAAAGCATTAGAGGATTTTCCTAATAAAATAAAAACAAAGATTAATGAAAAAAATGTTTATAATATAGAGACTAACTTAAAGGGAATTTTTAATTTTATTTGTAATCCTGCTATTACTATGGGCAGTTTTGTTCATCATAATACTAAATATTATAATAATGAGATTATAGATAAAAAATTAAAAGAGGATAAGGAATTTAAAGATTTTTATGACTTAAATCAGCTATTAAGTTTATTGAATGTTAAACCTTTAGGTCTTACCTTAGGTGTAAACGCTTATGCTCTTTTATTAGATGATATTATTGAGAAAAAAATTTAATTTTTCTTCTCTTTTAATTCCTTGATTTCTTTCGATAAACCTAATATTGCTGTTCTAAGTTCTTGCATTTCTTTTTGTTTTTCATCTTCTCTTGTAATTGCTATCTTTAAAGTATTTGGCCTTCCACAATTAGAGCATAAACTATTTGGCGGGTTTATAGTTCCACAAGAACATTTAATCGGTGTTAATTCACTTTCTTTAATCTCAACTTCTTTTTTTCCATACCTTTGCTTATATAACTCATCTGCTTTAGTCGGGTTCATAAAAGTGTAAGAGTTTATAGTTTCTCTATCTGTCCAACCATATCTTACCATTAATGCACTATCCGATAGAAAAGCACTTGAAGATGTTGCACTATATCTTCTAAAACTATGGGGGTTAACGGGTTTTTTAATATCAGCTAATTTACCAATGTCCTTCAATAATTTTCCTATGCTTGCATAAGTCATTTGCTCATCTGTATATTTTCCACCCTCAATTTTTAAAAACAAGAAACTATCTGAATTATTTTTTATTTTTTCGGGTAAAGAATTAATATAATTAAGAACATAAGGCACAGAAGGAATTAAGATTAAGCTTCTGCCACCTGTTTTTCCTGTTTCAACTATTAATTTTATTGTGTCGTCTTCTTTATTAAACATTAAATTCTTTATTTTAAGGTTAATTAATTCAGAAATTCTTAAACCAGCATCTGCGAACAAGCTAATTATTGCTTTTGCTCTAGGGCTACTTGCATAATCAAGCATCTTTAATACATCTTTTTCATCTAAAATCTCACTTGGCAACCTTCTTTTCTTCTTGCCACTAACCTTGATATCTTTAATTAAATTCTCTTTTCCTAGCCATCTAAAGAATTTCTTAAAGATCATTCTATAATCATCTTTAGTTGTTTGTGTTATATCCTGCCTCTTATCAACATCTTCAAGAAAATCATCAACATCTTTTTGTTTAAACTTATCAAAGTCTTTTCTTTTTACTGCAATTAGTTTTATTTTATTTAATAATTTATAACACCTAGAATTGCTTATATGCTCTTTTATCTTCCTATACTTGCAATAATTAAGGATAATCTCTTTATTTCTATTGGTTATATCTTTATTATTATTTAATGACTTTTCTTCTTGTTCTATCTTTTCTTTATAATGGTAGATATTTTCACCATTGTTTATATCTTCATACTCTTTATTCATGGTTTAAGCCCCCTACTTATGCCTTTTATAAAGCATAAGTAACGTAGGCTTTAAACTAGAATTAACAAGCCTTCGGCAGGATTCGAACCTGCGATCCGCTGATTACGAATCAGCAGCTCTAACCATTGCTCCATTTTCACGTCTGAGCTACGAAGGCTTAACTTAATTTTTCTCTAATTTCTTTAACAGAAAACTTTTTCTGGCAATTATTGCATATTGTATAAAGTTTTTTATTGACTTTTACATAAGTCCCTTTTAATTTTTCCAAAAAAGTTGTTTCAATCTTTTCTTTGCAAAGTTCGCATTTCATAATTTATAGATAAACTACAGGTATTATAAATATTTTGTAAACGTATCAAGGTATAAGTAGTTTTTCTAAATATTTTTTCTAAATTGTATTTTTTATCACAGAAATGCTTAAATACTACTTATAGTTTAAACTACTAGATGTTGTGTTGATTGACATGGTGAGACACAATATATTGTATTCATTGAAAGGTTGTAATTCCATATGAAATGCCCGTTTTGTTTTTATGAAGAAACAAAAGTAGTTGATAAAAGGGAAACAGAAGACCTAGATGTAACTAGAAGAAGAAGAGAATGCCTAAAATGCAAAAAGCGCTTTACAACTTATGAAAGAGTAGAAGATTTAGGATTAATAGTTGTAAAGAAAGATGGAAGAAGAGAAAGCTTTGACATTGAAAAACTAAAACGCGGTATACTTAAAGCATGTGAAAAAAGACCAATAAGTTACGAGCAAGTTGATGAGTTAATAAATAAAGTTGAAGCAGACTTAAGAAAATTAAAGTCAAAAGAAGTCCCAAGTAATGTAATAGGAGAGAAAGTAGCTTCAAAATTAAAAAAACTAGATAAAATAGCTTACATAAGATTTGCTTCAGTATACAGAAGCTTTGCAGATGTTACAGATTTTGAAAAAGAGCTAAAAGAATTAGTAAAGAAGAGGTAAGATGAAAAAACAAAATTTAAATGAAGCGTATAAAGAGCTTCAAGAAGCATATAAATTGTTAAGGCAGGAACTTAATATTATTAACGGAAGAAAGAGGTAGGTAAAGAGGTGATATCATGGTTTTAAAAGAGGCAAAAAGCTCAATTTTTTATGTTAATTTTAATTATATTAAAAGGTTGTAAAATATGGAAGTTAAACAATTATCTCATGGGGAGTTTATTTCAAAATCTCAAGATAGCTTATATTCCTTACATTCTAAATTAATTAATTACCAACCAACAGACGTTAATGCAAATTACGATCTCCAACTAAATGATCCACTTGGAATTTATGATATGGAGCTTTTAAAATTGAAATGGCAACTTTTGCCTGAATATGTTAAAGCAGCCAGATCAAAATTAAGTGAAAATGATCCTGAATATGATAAAATTGTTCTTGATAAGTGGGGGAGAAAAAATATTGGAACAGGATTGTATACTGAGACTCCAGAGATGATTTTTTATAGGGCTTCTATGAAAATTGCAGAAGGGTTTAAGAAAGAAAATCCTGATTTAAATTATGAAACAACAGTTAGATATATATTCGATAAATTTGTTAATAGAGAAATTTTCCCAAATACACCTTATATGGCAAACGGGGGCCATTCTTTATTCGCTAATTATTTAAAAGCACAACTTTCTCATAAGGGGGTTGAAAGTGGGAAATTAGAGACATTAGTTTCTGATTTAGAAGAGGAAAAAAAACAAAAAGAACAATTATTCGCATGCTTTGTTCTTCCTGTTGGAGATTCTAGAAGAGGCATTAATCAAACCTTAGATGAATCATCAGAGATTCAAGCATTAATAGGGGGCACTGGCTTTAATTTTAGATTAAGACCAGCAAATGAAATAATTGCTGTGAGTGGATGATTTACAGATGGGCCTGTTAGTTTTATGAGTGGCTATTCTATATATCTGGGTAAGATAATGAATCAGGGAGGTAAAAGAGAAGGTG
>ERZ1292629.467-Hain-H43-01um-R1-467-length-43882-cov-8_pt1 | contig 21483 bp, 28 predicted proteins | sample MGYA00564399_ERZ1292629 | MGnify/ENA primary metagenome ERZ1292629 (study PRJEB36523, sample SAMEA6512636) | groundwater metagenome | collected 2019-01-08 | study: AquaDiva: Metagenomics assemblies of 32 groundwater samples | reverse complement strand
CCTGAAGTCAAATATAATCCTTGGAAACCTGAAAGGTTACTACTCCATACAGGATAGAAATTAGAATTGGATGTACTATGATCTGTTACCCCAGTTTTATCGGCTCCAATAACATAAACATTCCCACCATTGTTATTAAGATATTTCGTTGAATTATTGAATTGCACTCCGGTAGCCGTGGATGAACCGAGAGTTAGGGCGTTCTCGATAGTTCCTATTATCTGGCTTGTGAATGTTTTGGAACCGCCGATTGATTGAGTTCCTGTAGTGTAAACTCCGTTTGTCACAGTAGCCGCATTACCTTCCAACGCACCTTTAAATATTGTAGCCCAAAATGTTCCACTAAGGGGTTGAAATTTTAATGTTCCTGAAGTGACATAAGTATTCTGGAAACTTGATGTGCCGTCTGTCCACATTGGATAATACGAAATATCCGAGCCAGCAAAATTTGTTATGGCGTGTCTGTCTGCATTTCTAACAGTTATCTCGCCGCCATTATTTGAAAGATATTTAGTGGCATTGTTGAATTGCACGCCGGTAGCCGTCGAAGAACCGAGAGTAAGCGCGTTTTCGATAGTACCCATGATCTTGTTTGAAAATGTCTTGGTCCCCCCGATAGACTGAGTGCCGGTCGTATAGACGCCGCCTGTTACGGTCGCTGAATTGCCAGTGATGTCGCTCGAAATCGTAGCGGGTAGTCTGGCATCGTCAACTGTGCCACTGGTTAGCAGGCTGGCGTTCGTGGTCGGAATAAACGTATTAAAATCCGCGAACAGTGGCGCAAGGCTAACCGATAGCACCAAAAGAATAAGTATAAAAACGAATAATTTCTTCATCGGTTGCCTCCTTAAAGTTTTCCAAAGAACTGGACTTCAACTGTCGAGACTGCTCCGTAACCCCTGGCTGATAAGGTTGTTACCTTGGCCGGCGACAATGAAATAATCGCCGAAGGGGGCAGCAGGAACGACGTGGCAGTCGCAGCGGCGTTGATGTTGTAGGTGATCGACCCCGCACCCTGATTGCCTATCGCAAAGCCGCGCTGGTTCGCCGCTGGCATTGACGGCGTGATAGTAGTCGAGACGTTACTTGCCAAAAGCACCACTTGAGTCTCGAACGTGTCGTAAATCTCAACTGAACTGGTCCCGACTGTCACGTTCGGCATAGTGCCGATATTGAACGTCGGCGTCTTGGTCTGGTTCCCATTGGAATCATAGTAGGGGTCCAGGGCGAACGCGATGGTAGCGAACATGAGAATTGCTATAAAAGCAGGAATAAATTTCTTCATGGTAATCTCCTTACGGAATCACAAGCCATGTGTTCGCGCCTGTGAAAGAGCCGGTATTATTTATATCAAACGCGGTTGCTGTCTTGTTTGTGATGTAGACCTCGCCGAGCGTGCCACTGGTAGCCGCTGTCGGGGTCAGATGGACGCGATACGACGTATTGGCCATAGTCACTCCAATGGTGACTGTGGTGACGGCTCCCGCGCCAGGATAAGTGCTCGCGCCTGTGTAGTGAATGCTTGAAGCCATTTATACCCCCAAAATCCAATCGAAGGTTCCGGTCGCTGAGCCGGTGCGTATCACTGTAAATGTGCTGGTGGTGCGCGCGGTCACTACCACGTCGCCCAGGGTGCCGCCTGGTGCCGCTGTGGGCATGATGAGCGGACAGTAGTTGGTTGATGTCAACGTGTCCCCAATGCTCACCACGGTGCTGTCTGAGAAGTTGTTGGTGCCTCCGTAATAAAGACTTCCACAATCCACTGAGAGGATGTTACTATTGATTGAAGTGCCGCCCACAACCTTTGACAGGGAATAACTGAGGAGCGACTTGATGTTTGTCTCACCCGAAGGTGAGTTGAGTATAGTATAATTGGCATCTCCTATATTATACACCACAACGCGGGCCTGTGTCGAGCCAACCCCTATAATTAAATAATTATAAAGGGCCGACTTCAATCCAACAATAGAATTAACTTTGGAATTGCCAGAATCTACAATTCCTAAATTGACCTTTGCGTCCGTGGCTGGGTCAAACGAGATCATTATGCCCGAACCGTTCATCCCCAGGTAAAGGAGTGAGTTGAAAAGTTCGACGGTAAGTATCTGGGTGTCACCGCCACTGATGATTCCTTTATCTACCTTGGTCGAATCTGAGACTTTAAAGCGAACAAGATGCCCAGTGTCGCCAGTTCCGCACCAGATGTAGGTAGAACCGTCATACTTCATGCTCACAACTTTGGTCTCTCCGGTAGCAAGTAAACCACAATCAGTATAAGTAAGCCCAGCGACTGAATACTTCCATATGTGTCCATCCGAACACCCCAAGAATACAAAACCGGCAATGTAGCAAGAGCAATAAATCGTAGAAGGTGTAAAGGAAGCATCTTCTCTGGGAGTCATCGAAGATGCACCAATAACCCACTCATAAAACTCCTTGTTACCACTCATTCCGCAAAACACACTGGTTCCGTTGGTGCTGACTGTGTTGATTGCATAAGATGCGTTTGCTACAGGTAAAATTGCCTTGGCTCCCGTGGTGATATTAAACTGACTGAGCCGGCCAGAGCCAAGACCGACATACATAATATTCCCAACCAGACAGGATGACTCAATCGAGTTGTCTGTGCCGGAAATTGAAGTATATTTAAATATAACCTCAGACTGTCCATCAAACGACACCACATCGTTTACGCCATTGGTTGCGTAGAGTGTGCTGTCCGCGAATACTTCCAACTTTCCGACAGTAGAAGTGTTAGCGAACGTGTAGATGGTATCCAAAGTCAAGCCATCCCACTTCTTGATGTATTTTCCCGACACCAGGAAGTAGTATTTGCCCTTGAAATAAACCGCGTCAATAATATCCCCGCCCAAACTAACGCCCTGGTCATCCAGGTCGTATTCTCCCGCCAGTCTACCATCAGGAGTCAACTTAACGCCCCGCAAAGTGTGGAAAGAACTGGGGGGGATTTTATTATTCGTGAATTTATTCACGATACCATCGAACTTGTCGATAGTTATGACGTTATTGTTTACTGGTTTTGCCATGCTTACCTCGGCTCAGAAGTCCACTTGTTCTGCCAGTCTGGACGGCCCTTGCGTTTACCTTCCACTCTGACAACAAGTTCTCCCGTGCGGTTCATGTAGCGTTGAGTATATTTTGCAACCTTTGAGTCCAGGTCGTCATCATCTGCCAAAGAAGCGAGGACAAAGTTGAGAGTTATGTCCTCAAAGCCATCCAGCGCGATATCATACATGTTCGTGGCCTCTGCTCCAGTCACGGCGGCGTGCTTGTAGAAGTAATCCAGAACAATGGATGATGTGTTGGCCACCGAAACAGTAAATCCAATAACCCCCCCACGAATGAAGTATCGCTGGTATGGTCTCTTTATGTCAGCATCGGTTGATGAGCCGGTCTGTTCTTCGTAATTTTCAGCGTATATACGCGCAGTGGCGTAGTCGATTGGTGTTATTTCAACCCCGTCTACCTTAACCACATATTTATCGAAGAAGTCCGCAGGTAGGGCACACTCAGTGAAGCCGGTGTCGGCATTGACAAGTATTAACCCTGCCGTGAACTCATACTGTTTCTGAAAAAGTCGCTTCGATGTAAGGAAGTTCTGAAGACAATCGTTCAGGTATTCTTTTATTACTGGTGAAGTGACATATTCAGTGCTGTCTTCTTTGTATTTGTGACGAACACTGGTCTCAAAGGCCGCAAATAACATGAACTACTCCTTGACCTCGTCAAACTCTACGCCGAAATACTTGGAACTGTGCATGAGTTTAATGGTCTCATGATCTTTGGTCCGAAAAAGACCTCCAATAAACTCTGCGGTAATGCCCTGAGTGACTCTCCCTGTCTGAGCATTCGTTTCGCTCGACTTGAGAATTACCCTGAGCGACGGATAGGTTTTGCAGAAAAATTTCACCATTACTGTATCTCCTCCAGTTGACGGTGGTAGGGGCACCACTGCCCCCACCACTAAGTTATCGTTGCGCTTAAGCCGCATAACCAATTGCACCCTTCAGAACGCCATGGGTCTTTTCGAGAGTGACCTGCAAGGAGCACTCGGTGACGTATTCCCACTTCTCGCCGTCCATATCCACGACGATCTGAACCTTCTTGGTGGGCCGTAGAATAACGAAACGGACGTTGGCTGGGTCGATGACGACCGCAGTGCCGGTCAACTGAGTTGACAGACGGAAGATTTCCTCGGCAAACGAGATACCGATGGAACCGAACGGACTGAAGTATTCCTTCAGGTCCAGGCCGTATTTCTTCCAGTTGGGGTCGATCTGTAAATCAGACTTGCCCCAAGAGTTGATGGCCTTGAGGATGGTGCCGCCACCGAGCATGAGTTTCCTCTTGGAGCCGTAACGGAAGATGGTCTCCAGGAAGTCATTGAACTCGGACTCAGTAAGCGTGCCATCGCTGTCCACCGTGACGTTGGTGGTGATGGCCTGGAAGAGTCCACCCATCGTGCGTGAAGTCTTGGCGAAGATAGCGGTTTCCTCGTTCCTCATACCGAAGAGCATGAAGCGTTCGATTTCGATCTTATGCTCCATCGCTTTCTTTGCGTGCATGATTCCCAGTTCGTCCTTGCCCACCCTCAGTTTCGATGCCTTCATCGTGTTGGTGATGCTGTAGGGGGTGCGGATGATCTGTGTGTAGTTGAATTTCTCAACTTCCACACCGGACGTGCCGTCCCTGGAAGCCGCGCCCTCGGGATAGAGGTTGCCCAGGCGGATGAGGACGTTGGTGGCAGTGCCGGCGGCAAGACCTGTTGACGTTGTGGATGTCGGAAGCGGAAATCCGCGGACCACAGTGAGAGTAGTTGAGTTCACGATAACGGTAATACGCATCCGTTCCAGGGACTTAGCGTTGTAGATGATGTCCTGCACCAGAAACACGCTGGAATCGGCAACAACGATTTCGTTGGATGCTGATGTCGAGGTATAATCGGTGCTCACCGTAGTGCTAAACGCTGCAACGTCGTCTTCCAACCAGAAGAACTTGGGGTCCGTGACTGTGCGCGGTCCGCCCTTGAAGGCGCGGGAGATGGTGAGAAAAGGAGTGATGTCGGGCCTCAACTGATGAATCGCTGAGTCCACATCGTAACTTCGTTTTGCCTGAAGAATGTCTGTGGTTGAAACCAAAGCGGCCATAAGGTCACTCTCCTATTAAATAAATTTACCATAGTGCAGAAGTTCTGCACCGGCCCTTTCCTCATCAGACATCTGACGGGTGGGATTGGCTTTGGGAGGCATAAGGTTACTTATTCGGGACATGGCCTCCTCTTCCTTCATGGACCCGAGTTTATCGAAAAACACACCCTTATACGCAAGGTCGAGGTCGGGAATGTTTTTTTCGACTACAAATTTAAGAACGTCTCGCATCTCATCATCGTTAATGCCCTTGGACTTCTGGAACTCGGCGATCTGCCGGTCTGTGTCCATCTGAGTGATACGAGAGTTCAACTGCTGTAAAGACGTGGCCAAGGTGGTCACGACATGCTGCAACTTGGCAGACTTACCATTAGCCATCGTGATCTCGATGTCTTTCTGTCCGCCGCCACTCAGTTTGGCCTTCTCTCCCTCAAGGTAGTCGAGGAGTTCATTCATTTCTTTGGACTTGGCGTTATACTCCTCCACCACTTTGTTCTGGTTCTGAGTAGCACGTTCAAATTCGCTCTGCCGTTTATACATGTTGGCCACATGAGATTTTGTTACTTTCCCTTCGATTCCTTCGATCTCCCATTCGTCGTTCTGAGGAGGGGGAGCAGCTTCGGCGTTTCCGCCCTGGATGATGTGGGGGTCGCCGAGATTACCAAACTCAGCAACTTCCTGGTCTGTAGGTTCAGGCATTGTTTAACTCCTTCTTATCGCGTGCAATCTGTAGAGTCTTCTGACTCTGTTCAATATTTTGGAATATTCTTACAACCTCATCTATAAGTTCCAACTGAGCAAACTTATAGTCCATCCTCTCGCCCTTGCGGTGGGCATGTTGTAGTTCTGTCACCGTGCGCTCTCGACGCTGGTTGAGAAGTCGCTCGATAACCTTATAGTGTTCACTGTGCTTGAGCGCGTAAATTTCCTCAATCTCACTCTCGCGCTCCAGTAGTAGCTCCAAAAACTGCTTATCCACCTTGTCCTCCTGTCAACGCTTGCAGCATCTGTTGCGCCTGGGGGTCTCCTGCCTGGGCCATCTGCATCAACTGCTGCATCTCCTGGTCGGTCAACTGCTGGGGTGGCGGTGGGCCACTTGGTATCCCTTGAGGCGGCATCTGGGGCGGCATCGGACCGGGTGCGACCGGCGGGGCCGGCGGAGGAGTCGGAGGCGGTGCCGATTCTAGCGGGGGCGGTGGGATCCCATCAGGATTCTTCAGCAAGTCGAAGGTCGGAATGTTGAAGACCCCAAACGCGCGCTTCAAGAGTGTAGGAATATTAGTTTCCTGGATGAAGGCTTCGTTGTTGCCGATGACTGCGAGGAGTTCACCAAACTCACGTTTCTCCAGTACCTTCGGATCACCCGACATAGCAATACTATCAAAGTCCGAATCCTTCAATTCGTTAATAGTTTCCTGGTCCACGTCGATGATCTCAACCGAAGACTTGATGTCCCCAAACTCATGCTTCTTGCGGGAGAGACTGAATGGCTTCAGTATCTTCTTGTTGATAGCCGTCATCTGGTCGCCCAATGGAGTGTGGAAATAGATAGCCATCAGCATCTTCTTGAGTTGAAACCGCTTGTTTGTGTTCTGAGTGAAGTTAAGGACAGCTGTGGCCGTCTCCTCACGCTGGGGCTGCGCAGGAAACGAGTAGTCTGTTATACCCATCGTGGCGTTGGCTGCCTCATCCATGACTCGTTCCTCATTGTATGTCTCAGGAGACATACCCAGCGGCCTGAGTTGCTCGATGGCCCCCTCTTCAGCACGGATGATCTGATTAGGCGCGTTGATAAGGTCCTCAGTGTAAACAGTCTTGTAGGGGTCAACCCTCCACTTGTTGTTGACTGCCATCTCCAGGTTGGAGTGCCTGATGGCCTTGAGTTTAGTCTTATCCAGGATGTGCTCACTAAGGTGCTCTAACTCAGACGTTCCCCAGAACTCTCCTGGCTCACGGTAGTTAGGCGCGACAACGAAGCGAGGCGTGGGCGTCAGGACCTCATCATAGAAGCGGTCTTTAATGTCGCGGACCACATACTTGTCGTGCAGGATAGTAACGATGCGGTTAGGCTCGTAATACTCGCGGAAACGTATCTGACCCTTGGGCACCGGCATAGCCGACCCAATGGCAGCATACTTATCGTTAGTGGCCCAGTCCTCAGAAACAAGGTTCCCCAGCACAACGTCATCAGGTAACTGGTCAAGGAACGGTCCGAGTTTGGCCTTGATCTCCTTAGGTGTCAACCATCCCTCTCTGAAGCACCAATCAAGATAGAGGGGGTCGCCACAAGTGGGGTCAGGATAGAAGCGGCGGGGGTCCAGGACTCTCAGGTTCATACCGTTGGGCACCTTGTCATTAGGCTCAACGTAACCAATACCCGTGCCATAGATGAGACAGTTGAGCCAGAACTCTATCAGGCTGGCGTCGAAGTGCCCCTTCTCCCACTGGTAAGAATGGATGTAGTTGCGCGCATCGGTGAGCCGCTCACGTTTGATATTGAGTTCGATCTTGTTGAGCGTCCCAGGCACCTTGCGGGCTATGAACATCAACCGCTGAAGTTCATCCAGCAGTTTGGGCAGGATAGCGTAGATGTAAGTGAACGCCAGCGGCAGGACCTTCGTATCCTTATAGATAGTGTAGGTCTGTGTATAGGTCTTGAACAACTTATAATAAGTGTCCCACAACTTGCGCATGGGAACCTGGGCTTCCTCGGCAGCGTTCCACTTCGGTTCCAGTTCTTCCCATACTTCCTCGGGGGTCATTTTCCTTGCCATTTAACAGGCTCCCTTGAAAACTGATTCATCTCTCGTCTCGAAGCGGTGTTGATACCCTCTCGTCTATACTCGTTCAATATGTGGTCGTCGGCCATAACCATCTGTTGCATCCGCATGAACTGTGTGATGTAAGCCAACACATCCAGGTGGTCGTCATGCGACACCGCAGGGTAGTGGTCGAACTCATAATGCAACTCAGACATGTGCTCGCGGCAGTGCAACCTGTGGCACTCGCTGTAAGGCTGGAGTCCGAGGATGCGCTCTCGCTTGGCCCTGTCAGCCTTGAGTTCAACGACGGGGATATGCAGCCCCGCCTTGAGCAGTGCCTCCTGAACTGGGTTACGCAGAGCCTTTTGATAAGCGACCATCTCAATACCGATGCGCCGGACCTTGTTATAGCGGCGTGCCAGCCTGATGATAGCAGCGGCTGTCGCGTCGATACCCATACCCACACCCGAAACGTAGTCGTCAACGAATACGTCCGAGCCTTGAGTAACGACTGCCATAACCACACACTTGTCCGCCCTGCTCTTCTCACTAATAGCGGGGTCCACAAGGATGGACACCTCAGTGTCTACGTCCGTAGGGAGGGAGGCGAACAGCAGCATGTCCGACCGCTGGAACACTGCCGTCTCTGGGTTGATCGGTTCGTTCATCATCTGACAAGCGAACACCCACGAACCCATCTGCGCTCTCTTGGCCTCCACTTGCTGAGAGGAGTAGAGGTTGGTCGAGCGGTCGTCGTTGTAGACCTTATGTTCCCTGAACGTCAAAGAAGGCATCGTCTGGAGGTGGTTGAACAAGTCCTCATAAGAGTAGCGGGTGCCAATGACTCTCTGCTTATCTATCATGGAGGTCAGGTTGCGCGAGAGACCATAGCACTCAATGGACTTGCTGATGAGGTCCTTGGTTGCGACTGAGTCTCTTGTTACTACATCATCATATATGCAGTAGTCGAAGTGTGCACCAACAGGCAGACCCTCAATGAACCCCGAGCACTGGACGTTATGTTCCTTCCTACCGAAGTTTCTACCATTAAGGCTGATCTTAGAGTTAGTCAACCACTTGTCTGCTGCTGAGCCTGTGGGAATCTCCTCTGGGAAGACGGTCTTGAGCAGGTCGTTCATCTTAAAAGTGTTTGCCATCGCAGAGACAAAGGACGACGCGCTGGCCTCTCTGAACGAGAAGATGTTGAATGTCAGCAGGGGATTGGTAAGTATATCCTGAATCGTCTTGGAGATGGTAATAATTGATGACTTATACCCTCCTCTGAACCAGATGTCAACATGGTTGTCAGGATGTTGCTGGACATCCATGCAGCGGTCATAGCACCACTGATTCTCCATGTCGGCACGACCGAGAATGTAGCGGTTCAGGAAATACAAGTCGCCGAGAGCCAACTTACGATATAGGGCAAGCGTCTCCTGCTGAGTGTACTTGTGCGTTTGGATGTCCTGAATTAGTTTGTTGTAATTGAGTCTTGTCTGTAACATCGTTCTTGTAGAACTCCACATCTATGGCTTGTCTTATATCCTTAGTATCCTGTGCGCTGACAGTCTGGCGCGTGGTATAATACTTGTTGAACATACGTTCGAGTAACCACTGCGCGGATTTGACATCACCTCCGGTGGCGTCATCCTCAACAACCCTATGCAACTTCTCACGCAGCACATCATCGTGTATGAGTTTGGCCTCATTAAAAATGTCATCAAGGCCAGGACTGTTTTTCAAAGACAGATAGAATTGACTAGTAGTAACCTTAGCGGCTTGACACGCCGCCACGAGGTTCTCACCAGAGATATACTTAGAAAGAACTTCCAACACTTTCTTCTCGTTGAGAATATTAGTGCTTGGTGATTTCAAAGATTGAACATACTTAATAAGTTCCATCTCTTTATTATACTACAGATATATATCGCTTGTCAAGAAATAAATATTGGCGAAGTTAGCAAGTAGCAAAATTATCTCGCATCCAAACTGGCAGGATAGTAAACATTCGGTGGGCGACCCACCGGGCCTACCCCCTCCCCCCTCAAGGGGGTAATCTATAAGGACTAATTCTATCATATTGGGCACTTCGTGCCAAGGATGGCTGCTATTTGATGCTAAACGCGCACCACTGCGGCTGCGGACCTTAAAATCAACCTCTTGTTTACATAACCCTCCGAGGGGGAAAGGTATTTCCCACCGCCATTTAACCCTACGAAGGGGGCCGCCTGATCGTTGCGAGGGATCGGCTGCGCCTCCCCTCTACACTGGCTGGCCCAGAATATAAAAAAGGAAGTGCACACATGGAAGCAACAGACTATCTCATCAAACTATTCGTCGAAGAATTCCACCCAGAAACTAAAGAAGAAAAGGAAGTGATTTAATTGTCAGTTATCTATTCCATCGAAGCAACAGTAGAAGCCGTTCGCAATGCCGACGGCTACACAAGCATCCAACTTACCTCAACACGAACATGTGACTCAGTGTGGCACAACTCAGCCAAATTCAAGAAAGTCTTCCCAACAATGATAGGACACACACAAGTCTTCGACGTGATTTCTCAAACCAACACCTTAATTGATTCCAAAGGCAACAAAACTTACGAAACCTGGATGAACCTCGTCATTCCAATCAAATTCCAAAACGGCACACACCAAAACAGCGACAACAGCGACTCCGCCAAACCACAAATTCGCAAAGCAAAATAGCAACCAAGGTAGAGGGGAGCAATCCTCTCTACCTTTTTAAAAACACCAGCATTAGTAGAAAAACGAGTGTCTATATAGCAAATATCATATCCTATCACCAAAATAACAACTGATAGGGGGAGTAAAATGGCTCAACCATGCGCCTTTTCAGCCATAACCTATCAGTACTCCAATACTTTTTACCTATATGTGCCACCTCTCTTTTTCAGTAACTCTATCAGTGTTACAGTTTCTGTAATATATATAATAATAATAATAATAAATATAATATAACCACTGTAGTACTGATAGATTAATCTCGAAAACCCAACCCCATAGGAAAACAACACACCTTTTCCACTATTCCAATCCAATACCAAGTTATCCACAATTTTAAGGTAGTTATCCACAATAGCAATAACACTATACTAATATAGTTGAGACCCATAGTCACTGTCAACAATGCCACGGCTCCGCTCAGCCATTATCCAAAAAAGTATCAACTATATAATACTAATATACTATAGCAAGGGGGGTCTATATAGTATATATAGTAAATAATAAGATTGGCTCTACACCTCAATCATAGTAAAATCAGTATATAGAAAGGAGAATTTCAATGGAAAAACTAACCGAATCAAAGACATAGTAGAACATTGTTTCAACACCACCAACCAATAAAACTATGTGGAGACAGAAAGGAACCAAAATGACATCTCAACAAATTCCAACACTCAGCAGTCTTAGAGCATCCATGCTCGACTCAATGCACTCAGGTCGAGACAACTACAACAACATCGCTCAGGATATCATAAACAAATTTCCAAACTATGGAACTAACTCACCAAGTTACACCTTCGTCACCAACATCAGACTACGTTACTTCAACAACATAGTCAATACGAGAAAGAAATAATGCCAATAATAAACAAAACTTGAACCCTACACACGAATACTCATCGTCAGAACAACAATTCACACTCTATTCATGTTAAAAAATGCACAGAGAAACAATTTGAATCAACAATGAAAGAAGTTCAACAACTTCAAATGAAAATTTTAAGGAAGGTGAAGTAATGTATACCCAAGAACTCATCAAACTTGAAAACCGACTCCGCTGCATCGAAAACACAGTCCACGACATGCGCATATTAATGGATAATCTCTACCAACTTAAATCCAAACTTGAGTTCAGCAACGACTTACAACTCAAAGAAGCCCAACACAAATGGTTAGAAATTGTCCAATGGATAGACCCAACAACCAAATACCCCTGCGCAGTAATTCAACATCATTCACTCTGCGGATACGTGGGTATTCCAAAAAAACATCCACTATTTAAAAAATCATACCACAAAAATTGGAAAGATAACGACGCACCAGAATTAACAATTAACGTGCATGGAGGTTTAACATATTCTGGACACCACTCAAAACTCCCCAAAAACTACTGGTGGTTTGGTTTTGACACCAATCACTATAACGACACACCAGAAATATGCAACATGAAATATTGCATCCATGAATGCACTAAACTCGCAAAACAACTTGCGGAGGTAGTATAATGATAAGTAATCGAGACAACATCATCTACAGCACAGACATCATCGACCGTATTGAAAAACTCAAAGATGAAGACACATCAGATGAACTCATTGCTCTTAAACAACTTGCTAAAGAAGCGAGTTCATCACCTGACTGGGAGTATGGAGAATATCTCATCAGAAACTCATACTTCACTAAATATATAATGGAATTTCTCAGAGACTGTGGAGAACTACCAAAACTTCCTCATTATATTATTATTAATGAAGAAGCCACAGCAAACAACATTCAACAAGACTACATATCCGTTAACTTCAACGGAGTCACTTACTGGATAAGGAGGTAACATGAAAGGTAACATCATCTATTATTTCCACAACAACTACATTCCTACTGAAGCCATCATCCTTGCAACACGGCACAATGAAGTATATGTTAAAAGTAGTAACTACTCCAAATGGATTCCCACTAACCAAACCTTTACCACAACTGAGATGGAACAATTCCTTCTCAATGACTTACAAAGAGAACTACAATGCCAATAAAAGTAATCAGTTTAATCTGCCAACGCAGTGCCAACGCAGTGCCAACTTCATGTGATTAAACATCACCACGGAATTTAGCGTAGTCACAACGACTTCGCAGGAGTAATACCATGAACGAACAAGAATACAAAGACTTAATCCGACCCCTAACCTTCATCAACCACCTTAACTTACCTGAACCAACATCTTATATTTTAGCATCAGCATCTTACTGGCGAGACCCAGAAGGGTACGTTCCGACAGCATACACAGAACAAGTTAAAACAAACAAAGCATATCTTCAAAACATTGTTTGTTTAAATATAACAGATCACTCCCACTTCACAATGATCTACAACATTCTGGTATGGAAACAAAATCAACAAGAAATACCCATCGTAGAAGCAATAAATTGGAACAACAACATCAGCGACTCAACAATCAAACTTCACATTCTACAATTAGTTGAAAAAAACATCAACATCTTACCTCTAACTCCACCAACTCTCGAATCAGTTATACCAATCACAACAGCATTAACATCACCAGGAAACCTAATCAACATCAGAATCAAACGCATCGGAAACAATATTGAAATGTTCATTCAATCAGATGTATTTGAAAGTCTTTTCAATACATTTCCGACCCACACCCAAATAATTGAATCAGAACCAATCGAGTTCTACGCCACTAACACACTAAACTACTCACCAGAATCAGGACGAGCACTAACATGGACACAATATACCGACTTCATACCATCAAATAAAATAAACCTCACAGTCCTTAAAATTAAAGGACTTAAAGAAGGAAAAACTATTAAATGGATAGGAATCATCAGCACCGACCGCATCAAACAATACATGAAACAGTTCAAAGAAGATTGTGAAAGTATCTACTCACAATTCTTACAACCACTCAACATCTCTATCATAACCAGACTGGAGTTACCAAATGCCAATCAATAAATATATCTCAGCAATCGGTTTAGAACTCGAAGGTGGATGGGAATCACGTCCACAATACAAAAGTCGCACCATACGCATCGAACCAGATGGAAGCGTCAACACAGGCATGACTTATCAAGGAGAAGCCATCAGTCCACATCAAGGTTTCAAAAGTCTCAGAGGACTATTTATATGGATGAACGCAGTATATCCAGAAAAAATTAACAACACCTGCGGCTTCCATATACACACTTCATTCAAAGACAACAGCATCTATTCTCGTCTCATGCACCCTATGTTTGAAGATTACTTTATCAACCACTGGACTAAATGGGGCAAAATTCACATGATGAAAAGTTACGAATCTCATCGACAATTCTGGGCACGACTCAAAGGCGAAAATACTTTTTGCCTTAAACAATTCACACCCTACCAACAAATCATCTACGAAGGAAAACAAGGAAATCGTTACACACAATTAAACTTCACATTCAAACGATTCAACACAATCGAATGCCGCACCCTTCCAATGTTCAAAGAACCAGAAATGGCCGAACTCGCCATCATCAACCTTGTCAACATCTACAGTAATTTCATTGATCGCTACAATAAAAAAATGAAAGCATTTAATGTAGCCAGCATCACATCCACCATTGTTTCTAAAGTCAAAGACTTAGTAGAAACAATTTCAAACGAAGAATCAACAATTCAAGGAGGACCCTTAGTATGTGTATTATCATAATCGCTGAGAACAAAAACATTCCACAAGACCTGATCCAAAAAGCCATGATAACCAATCCACATGGTTCAGGATTTGGATGGCATGAAAAAAACAAAAACTACTGGCAAAAAAAAATCACCACCATAAATGAAGCACTTGAAATAAATGAAAAACTCAAACCACCCTACATCTTTCACGCACGAATTTCAACATGCAGCCATTCACTTTCTCTTACCCACCCCTTCATCATCGCCCCCCACAGCCCACTCACCAAAAAAGGTTCATCCCTTAAACCATTATTCTTCCATAATGGACACATTCAAAATTGGCTTGAACTGACTCGCACATTTTTCCTTTTCAACAATGTAAAAATGCCCAAAGGTGAATGGTCCGACTCCAGACTACTCGCTTTCATCATCGCTACCAAAGGTAAAAACATTATTAACTTATTCGAAGGTAAGTTCCTCATCTTTGATAAAGGACACGTCAAAACATACGGAAAGTGGGAAATACACAAAGAATTTTGGATGTCCAACACTTATGGTATGATAGACACATTGTTCCCAACAGAATGGACCCAAAAAGATTGGTCTACTCGAAATACACCCACACTCAGAAAAGAACACAACAAATCATTTGAAACATGCACATGGTGTAACACACCACTCACAAACAACCGCCCATGCAACTGTCTCTCGTGTAACACCTATAACACCTCTGACGACATAAGAAAGGAAACAAATGGCAGTAACATTAACAGTTGACCACATGATTAACCAAATCAAAATTGAAATCAAATTCATAAAATCTTATGAGTTTGAATGGAAAACAAAAAAATACAATAACATCAATCAAATAAAGGACTTACCACAAGACCTTAAAGAAACCATTCACAAAATGCTCAACACCAAAGCTTTGGACGATTCAATCAACCAAGGAAAAACAATTTCAATATCATAAAATAAGGGTGAAGTAGAAATACTTCACCCAAAATTAAAAAGCAATAAAAGTTCTAAAAGACGAGTGTCCGCCGGCCCATAAATAAAAATATTTTAAAATACCCCTTGACAAGAACCATTATACGTGGTATAATTAAGGTAAGAGAGGAGGAAATCGAAGTGGTAGTTATAATCGACATTAATAATACTGTGGTAAGGATGACTCAAGGAGACAATAACTCGCTCATGGTTCAATATCTCAATCCAATTGGTTACTGGAGCAAAGAGTATAAGCGACTCGATGTCACCTACTCTGAGTGGATGAAGTTTATGGAATTGAAAAAGTTTGAGTTCTACAAACCGGACCCCAGACTCATCAAGGACTTGCAACAAGACGAACACTTGGAGAAGCAGATCGAAGAGGCTATTGCGCCAGCCAAGCCTAACCAGTGTTCAATCTGTGGACGTCATATCATGGACCATCACGAACAGGTAACGATAACGAACTGCGCCAAGTGCAGCATCGCTGTATGCCAATGGTGTCAGAACAAGGGAACATGCGCTAACTGCGCACCAGGAGGAGTAAAATGAAACCCTTTCAGTCAGCAAGTGGATTCTCAGCATTTCAGATGTGTCCGTTCAACTATCTCAACGCGGGTCGCAAGCGCACCAGCGAGATGAGCGAGGGTATCAAGGTTCATAAGTTCATCGACGCGGGGTGGAAGGACCAACTGACGACCGATGAGGACAAGCACAGGTTTGACGCTATGATGGAGACCTTTGGAGAGAAGGCCCTACATGTCAAGGACAGTACCATTGCGTCAGAAAAAGCATTCCAGCATCAGGTAGGAGACGTATTCGTCAATGGCATCATGGACCTTGTGGAGATGGGCACTGCCGAAGTTATTGTCACGGACTGGAAGACTGGCGCGAGGTTCTACTCACAAGAGGACATAGACAAGAGTATCCAGGGCATCGTCTACGCTCACTACATCTTGTCTCAGGTTCAGTTGGTCGAGGTTGTGCGCTTCCAACTCTACATGACCAAATACAACAAGGCTATCCACGTCACATACCGGCGTAGCGACATGGACTATCTCAAGACCAAGATCGAGCAGCAGATCAGCGAGATGAAGGACGCTTTCGATACTAATACTTTCGAGGCACGCGCTGGGTCACATTGCTCCTACTGCCCTATCGTTAAACAGTGCAAGCGTAATGTGGTAGACCGAGACGAGCGCAACGTCACTATCACCAGCGTGAAGGAACTCCAGGAGTGTATTGACACTCTGACAGTGACGGGCCTATACTTGGATGAGATGAAGGAACGAGTCAAGTCCTACATCCACGCCAACTCCATCATCGAGACGCCCATCTATCTGGTCACTCAGGAAGTCAAGAACGACTACCGCATGAGCACAAGCAAGGCGGCTCAGTTATGGATGACCGAGCAGTTCCCAGCCTTGCTCAAGCCCGACTCCAGCGAAGTCAAGGCCCTGCTCCTCGCCAACAAGGACAAGTATCAGGAGGCACTCGCGGCTAAGGTCATCAGCGACTCGACCAAGGTGGAGATCAAATGGAAACGGAAGTAATTTATATACTCAATCTACTCAAGGAGCCGAGGGTTCAAAACGTCAAGATTTTCAAGAAAGGAGCGGAGTTTGTAATCTACATCAATGACGATTTGGTCCCGCTGAAAATGGACATGAAGGGGATGGTGAGGTGAGACGAGGTATTGACATAGTGGCTAGTATCTATTCGGAACTGGTATCACCTAAGAACTTGATAACTGTAACGGTTAAGGACATCAAGAAGATTGACCCCAAGTCATTACTACAGTTTGTCAAGGACACTGAGAAGTCACCGAAGAAACCGATACCAGTGGAAGTCCCAGACGATGTTGACGAGGCAATCGAGCAGAAGTTTGGGAGACAAATGTTCAGACACGTAATCAACTTTATACTCAAAAATCAAATAGGAGGAATGTAAAATGGCATCATGGCTTGAAGAGAAAAAAGCAACTGTCCCGACTGAATCTAAGGTGAGCAAACAGGCGAAGGCTGAAATCAAAAAGATTAAGGACGCTGAACCTGACGAGATCAATCCCGAAGACTGCAAGGACATCACCGTCGTCCAGGGCACCAGCGTGGACGAGTGGATTAAACTCCCCTTCATCGGCATCACCACGTCCGAGCATCAGGTGCGGTTGGATGAGGAGAAGAAGAATAGTGACGAGAAGCGCGTCAAGATTCGCTTCCTCAAGTGCATCAACATGAACGATGTGGAGAAGGGTTCCGCTGTCATGGAGCAGGTGGGTAAGATCGGATTCAAGCCTGGCAAGGACGCCAAGTATGAACTGTTCTCCGGTCTCCTCCACACCCTTGGTGGCAACACGTTTAAGTCCTACCCCTTTGGCACCAAGGTCATTACACCTGAGACGGAGTTCACTATCGGACACACGTTCTTCTTCATCAGCGACCAGGACGACTACGTCTATACCTACTCGCTCCAGGGCGCGTATGCCAGCGGCGCGGTGCCGGAGATTCAGATGCGTAAGTGGCACACTCCGAGCATTGAAAAAATACCCAACGAGTCAATAAACAAAACATTCTACAAGCCTCACTTCACTGTGACCAAGGGGCCGGAGTTCAAAGAAGAAGATATCGTCGAGCGTAAGAGGACGATGGTCAAGTGGATGGGCCACGACATCCAGCGCAGGACTGCCAACCAGACTTGGTAAGAAAGGAAAGCTGGGGAGACATCTCCCCAGCGTCAACTATGACCGAACCGCTCGCACTTACAGATGAGAAAGTCAGTAAGGACACACAAATATACTTCCATAATACGTGGAATGCGAACATGATTGTCAACATGCGCCGTCTCAATCTCAAATCGCTGCATATTATACTCAACGCTCGCGGCAACTACGTAAACCGAACGGTCATCCTCTGTGGCGCGGGGCCGTCACTCAAGCAGTCGCTACCTCTCATCGACCCACACAAGGTTATGGTTGTGTGCGTTGACGCCGCGCTACCAGCACTCACTAAGGCGGGCATCAGGCCACATTGGGTTATGACGCTGGACGCCAAGCGTATGGTGGCGTGGTTTTGGCAAGGGACAGACACCAGCAAGTTGAAGTTACTGGCTCCAATATTCGCTCATCCTGAGACGTTGAAAATGTGGAAGGGTAAAATTCTTTTCTTTGCTACTCTCGGAATAGGACAGGACCTCGGTTTCCCTAACATCGCACCGAACTACAATGTGGGTTCGACATTTCTTAACTTGTTATTCTATCTCAACTTCAAGCATATTATAATGACGGGTATCGACTTCTCATGGAAGGATTCATATTATGCTGTGGGTAAAGATATATATCCGCAGCAGGAGGAATCGTTTCCAATAGACCTGCCTGACGGCACGCAAGTGATGAGTAACAGTATCATGGTCCTCTATGCGGAGTCGCTTGACAAACAACTGAGAGAATTTAAAACAATGAATAAACTCAACATCATAAATACATCATGTCCATTTCTTAAACAAACACCCATGAGAGATTTCAAGGAGGTCTACAATGAAATTGTTGGAGGAGTATAACAAAGCACATCACATCAAGGCAGAGATCATCGAGGAGGAAAGTAAGCCAGACATAGACACGACAATAATGTATTACATCTTGCGCAGCGACGAACTCGGAGCGATTTACTTCACTAACATGACTCAACTGAAACATTACATTCGCAAGACACTGGAGGCAATAAAATGGCAACATTCCGCAACAGATTAGTCCAGTCCTACGCCGACCCCAGCCAACAGGCTCCTGTGCTTGGAGAGGTCGATGTCAAGGACACCAACACATTCTATGGTAGCGACACGGTGTGTACGCCCATTGCCAAGTGCGACACGCTGCGCCCCAACTATCGGGGCAAGTATCAGTATGAAGCCGACTACCCTGTGTGGAAGAAGAACGGAATGTTCAGTCACCATCGTGACGTGTGCTTCTTCGACATTGAGACTGACTTCAATGACAAGGAACCCTTCCAGGTCCAGAACGAGCGGGCCGACGCTGAGATCACCTGCTGCACCTTCATGTGGCTCGACGGGCGTAAGCATCAGGCCATCGGCGAAGAGAACGTGCTCATCCAGTTCCATGAGATGCACGACACTACAGTGTGGGTAGCATGGAATGCTGGCTTCGACATCTCCTATGTGCTCAAGCGAATGGCCAAGGCTGACCCCGAACGTCAGTCATTTAATTCGATGTATCCTCAATTTGGTGACGCAAACTGGCTCGACCCAGTGCTCGACTACACCAGCCTCTATAAGAAGTATATCAAGATGAACGAGAAGTCCTTCCATCTCAAGGACATACTGCTCAAGCATCTTGGGAAAGGTAAGGTTGAATTTAAAGGCTCGCTCTACGACTTATATCGGAACGACCCCGAGAAGTATTATGCGTATAACAGACGCGACGTTGAAGGAATGGTTGAACTTGAATCGAAACTCCACATCATCAAAATCGCGCAGCGCATCATCGAGACCACGGGTTGTATGTGGCAGGACCTGCTCCACAATTCTACCATCCTTGAAGCGTTCATCTGGAACGTCCTCCACTCTGAGGGCTGGACGTTCAAGAACAAGACAGATCACGCGAAGACGGGGTATGAGGGTGCCATTGTATATGATCCAATTGGTGGCCTTCATCGCGGAGTCCGTTGTTATGATGTTAATTCTATGTATCCCTACATAATCAAAGGCTTTAATATAAGCCCTGAGACGCAAGTTACATGGAACACTGATGGTGCGCCTGTCATCTCGACACCGACAGGCAGTATGTATTCACGCAACAGCGTGTTCAGTGGTAAGGACTCCAGTCTCTTCGGTGAGATCACCACATTCTTGTTGGAGCAGCGAACTACACTCAAGGCTGTGGGTGACAACGTGGGTCAGATGGCAATGAAGATTCTTGCCAACTCATTGTATGGCGTCATGGGTTCTCAATACTTCAGGTTGACCAACAATCGCATCGCTCAGGACATCACCAGCACAGGTAAGGCAATCAACTTACATATCGTCAGTCTATTGGAGGGTCATGATGTTTCTACGTCGGCGAAGGAAGAGCGGTCAGTGGTTCTTTGGGGGCATACAGATTCGATCTTTGTTAAAGGTGAGACTGACCAGATGGAGTTCATTAACAATAAATTATTTGCGTTTAGTCAGAAAAATAAATGCCTCGCAACATTCAAGGTTAAGGATGAGTATGGTCTTATCCCCGCTATCATCTTCCTCAACGGTATCAAGTCTCAATACTACCTGCTCGATGAAGCAGGAGAATTTAAGAAAGTTGGTGGAGTAAGTGTCAAAAGTAATGTCATCCCTGAAACAGAAAAATGGATTAACAAGTGGGTGCCGGAACTGCTCAAGGGTCATTGTAGCATTGGAGAAATTCGCCGAGAGATTGAGAAGTTTGCAGAATCGTTTGATATGTTTGCTGCAGCATACTACAGACCTTATAAACACAATTGGAGCAAGGTCTACGAAACAAAGCCGCGCCAACTCGAAGGTCTCGAAGTCTTCAAGTATCTCTTTCCAACCTACCAAGAACAAGAAGAGCGGGGTATCATCATCGAACTCATCGGCGCGCCCCGTAACGCGCGGTGCAGGAAGGCCCAAGAAACTTGCGCGGCCATCCCCGCCTCTCAGTGCCACCGAATCAAAGATGTATACGAAGAAGTCCAAAAAGCGGGGCTGACCCTCAACCTCAAGCGCACAATGGAAGCCATCTTCAAACCACTCTATGATGTATTGGAGAATGTAAAATGAGTAATAGAGTAAAGGGAAGTCGTCGTGATCGACGATGGAAAAAGTTGTGTAAAAAATGTGGTGGTTGGGGTTGGACAAACACGAGCGGAGTATTAACCGCGTGTAACTGTAAATTTGCGGTTGTTAAATGGAGGGAAAAATGATAGAGATATTCACCGTGTTCACAATCTGGTTCAGCGCGCAGTTTCCACCGTGGGAGCGCCACTACTTGTGCCACCAGAAAGGGGGGGACATGATACTGGAAGAGCAGGTCAGGACTCCCAGACTGTTGCTGATCTGGGAGTGGCCGGTGGAGTTGGCTTACTGGGCCGAAATGAAGGATGTATATTTGCCGGAACATGATGATGAACTCCCAGAATAAAAGAAAAGGA
>ERZ1292629.1587-Hain-H43-01um-R1-1587-length-21490-cov-10_pt1 | contig 21490 bp, 36 predicted proteins | sample MGYA00564399_ERZ1292629 | MGnify/ENA primary metagenome ERZ1292629 (study PRJEB36523, sample SAMEA6512636) | groundwater metagenome | collected 2019-01-08 | study: AquaDiva: Metagenomics assemblies of 32 groundwater samples | reverse complement strand
TTGTATATTTAAACTTGTTTATTGACTAGAATTTCTTATTTGGGATGTAGCCTAGGCAAACTAAAGATTTAAAAACCACTCTTGAGCAATAATCTTATGATTTGTCCAATTCGATGTTTTAGTTGTGGTCGCCCAATTGCTCACTTGTGGGAAGAATACAAGAAAAGAATTGACGAAGGCGAGCAAGCAAAAGAAATTCTCGACGACCTAAAAATTGAGAGATTCTGTTGCAGAGCAGTTTTCTTAGGTCATGCGGATATGATTCACGAAGTAACTAAATTCAAAAAGGCGTAAACCTTTTTGAGCCACGAGAATTCTCCAAAAATTCTCGATGTTCAAGAAAGCTTAAGCTTTCTTATCCAGAAGAAAACTAAAGTTTTTTCTGTTCAAAAAGGCATAAACCTAGACTACAATCATTCTTTTAAATAATGCTTTCCTTTATTTTTTATGCGACTTGAAGATTTTAATAACGGCTTAACCACACAATTAGCAGTACTTACCTTTCTGTCAGTAAATGGAAAAACACTAATTCTAAGGAGAGATCACGATCCAGAAGATTTTATGTATGGAATGCATGTTGCTCCAGGAGGAAAAATAGAGTCAGGAGAAACTCCTGAACACGCGGCAAGAAGAGAATACTTTGAAGAAACCGATTTAACATTAGGAAATATATGTTACAGAGGATTTGTTTTATTCGATAATAAGGAAAGGCAGTTTAGAGGTAAACCTGCAAAATCAAATTATCTAGTTCATATATTTACTTCAACTTTATATTCAGGAGAACTAAAAAAGAAAGATGCAGGCACCCCCTTTTGGGTTCTAAATTCACAATTAAAGCAATTAAAAATGGAGATAGGAGACTATCAATTAATTGACATTTTAGAATCTAGTGTTACTTTAAAGCATAGAGTTATTTTAAATGATCATTTAGCAAGAATCGAGGCATTTGATTAAATCTTCCACCTGTTCACACAACTACAACTCGCGCATTCCACTGACTTTATTCCATTCCTAATTCTAATTTTTCCAGCGAGTTGAGAAAAACATTTCCTACAAAATCCCTTCTTATGTTCTTTCAACTTTATCCTAAATTTCATAGCAAGTTTTTTTATTTTTCTTGCTTCTTCAGAACTAAATCTTTTCCTTTCAAAGAATTTATTTATCTGCTCACTAGCTTCACTCTTAGATATATCTTTTTTCATAAATATTCAAATAATGTTGATTATATTAACATGTCGTCTGAATATAATTATCTTCTTGGGAGAAGAATAATATCTTCTACTTCTTCATTTCTTCCCCTTGCCAATTTTTCCCCGATTTCTTTTACTTTTGTATAAGCAAGTTCATGTGCTTCATGCATATCTTCTTTGACATTAAATTTTCTACTTTTTAAATCATCAGATAGACAACCCATTCTAACATATTCTTTCCAAGGATATTCTTCAACCACTAAAAACCCACCCATACCTTCAGTAACACTAACTCTTGCATATTCTAACCACGTTCCATCTTTACCATCTAGAGAAAATACTTTTTCCTGAACTAAATAATTTCCATTCGATCCACTCAAAGTACGTATAAGTCTAATATTTTTCATGAAAAGGCACAATTATTTAGGTTTAAAAATCTGCTTCCTAATTTTCACAAAATCAAGTAGTGAATATAATCTAAGCCAACGCCAATTGTGGACTTATCAATTGTTCTAATCTCTTTTTAAAATGCATATACTGCACATTTATAGTACCTTCCGCAAGTATACTTCCTTGAGAATAAACTCTCCAGTTTGGAATTGCTTTAGGTTGGTCATCAGGAAATGCGTCCGAATTATCCATGTTATCAGAATAATTAACTCTCAATATATGTTCAATTCCTGCTCGGGTTAACAAATCTTTTATTTCCGGGGCATGTTCCTCGAACATTTGTGTAGACCACTGGCAAGGAGAACACCATTTTGCGAATGAATAAACAAAAACTTTTTTTCCTGAATCAATTGCTACTCGCACATCATCATTACTTCCTAAATAAAAAAGAGGTTTACGAGCTTTAGATTTTTCGTCCATTTTTTCTCCTGTAAATAAAAAAACGAAGACGACATCAGAGTTTCGCCTCTTGAAGGAGACTAACACAACCGACGTAAACTGCTTGACTTCTGTGTTCGGAATGGGAACAGGTATTACCAGCTTACTATGGCCGTCTTCAAAAAATGCTGGAGAGAAGGGTATAAAAAGGTTTCCCTACACATTTTTTTATGCGGGGGTTCCGGAGTGGTCAAACGGGACAGCCTCAAGAAAGAAATTTTGCGAAAGCTGTTGTGCTTAGTGCCTTCGGAGGTTCGAATCCTCCCTCCCGCATTTCATAGTCTGAAAGACTATGCCAAATCCGAATAGGATTTGTGAATTTTCTTTATGCCTGAAGAACAATTATAGTTCTTTAAACTCCTAGAAACTTTCTTTCTAAGAAAGTTTGTAGAATCCTCCCTCCCGCATTTCATAGTCTGAAAGACTATGCCAAATCCGAATAGGATTTGTGAATTTTCTTTATGCCTGAAGAACAATTATAGTTCTTTAAACTCCTAGAAACTTTCTTTCTAAGAAAGTTTGTAGAATCCTCCCTCCCGCATCTTTGTTTACAGCAGGTAGGAGATTCACAGCACAATGCGAGAAAGCCCACAGCAAGAGTGAACAAAGAAAAGTTTAAATTCTATATAAATACAGACAATATACTATGATTACAATAACTTACTTTGTACACGGAACTACCACAGATAATCAAAAGAACTTATCTAGCGGTTGGAAGGATGTAGAACTTTCAGAATTGGGCGTTAAACAATCAAAAGAACTTCCAAATCAAATCGGAAATAAAAAATTTGATATTGTATTTTGTTCAGATTTGAAAAGAGCAGTACATTCCGCAGAAATAAGTTTTAAGGGTAAATTTCCAATTAAACAAGACAAACGATTAAGAGAATGTAATTACGGAGATTTTAACGGAAGGTCATCAAAAACCGTTGAACCCCTGCAAGAAAAATCTATAATCAAAAGATTTCCAAATGGAGAAAGTTATGAAGATGTGAAAGAAAGGATTCATAGCTTTTTAGAATTTTTGAGAAAAAATTATCAAGGAAAACACATTGCAATAGTTGCTCATAAAGCTCCCCAATTAGCACTAGACGTTTTAATAAAAGGAAAAACTTGGGAACAAGCATTCGAAGAAGACTGGAGAAAAAAGAAAAAGTGGCAACCTGGCTGGGAATATATTATATAGGACTCCTAGAACCTTGGTTGTAGTTTTAGTTAGTTTTAAAACAATCCTTCCGCATTTTTTTATTTTCCAACATTATACTTAATATTATACTCATAATTTATAGACTGATTTTTACGTTTTAACATTTCAATTCTCACTTTTGCTTCACTTTCAAGAATAGAAATCATATCTTCGCAATCGGTTCTTATTACTTCAACGAATTTATTATTTCCTTGAATTATTATTTCGTATCTTCTTATAGAATAATCTTCATAATTTCCAAAACCCATATTTAGAAAACCCCCTTACATTGAATTAAGAACTTAATGCCACCGATAGAGTGTCCTGACTAGAAGTTTTATTCTATTGCCAGCGACACACCAATACTTGCATAATTTATTCTATTATTTTGCCTATAAAAATATTTGCACGATTAGTTAGTTTTAAAACATTCATTAATCCTTTATTTTTGAGCCCGAGTAGCGCAGCCCGGATAGCGCGAAGCCCTCCTAAGGCTTAGGTCGCAGGTTCAAATCCTGTCTCGGGCGTTAAATTTGAATATATCTCTAAAATCAAAATAAATATTTATAAACTCGAATTATTAAAAAAAGAAATGTTAAATTTAGTTTATTCCATAATTGTTTCAGCAAGTATTCATTCTTAGGCCTTAACTTCAGAATCTCCTAGATTAAATGCAGATACTCGAAGTTCAATTCCTCTTGAGAGAAGAGCAGTCCCAGTTATAGAAGAATTTGCCGTTTCTCCAAGAAAAGAACTCTATTTTCATCGAGCAGAACGAAAAGGCACAAATAAAACTAAACCAACTTTCTATTAAATCTTATAATCTCTATTCATTTAATTATCTTAATACTATTCAGGTCAAGAATGCAAAACTTTAAAACCAATCAGAAGGTATGAAAATTAACTGCGCGATTAGTTAAATGGTAGAATAGCGGATTTCCAATCCGCGGACACGAGTTCGATTCTCGTATCGCGCATTCTTCTCATGTCCAGGGACTTTAAGAAGACTTAAAAACCTCCCGAATATTAAATTTACATATAATGGAACCTATTGTTAAAAAAGAAACAAACTGGCACGATAAGTATTTCAAACTTCTACTTATAATTCCAGTAGCACTTTTACTATTCACTTTAGTCTATCTTTATATCTTTAAAACATCAAATGACGACTTTTTCCTAAAAGATGTCTCTTTAACTGGAGGAACAACAGTTTCCGTTTTTGATGCAAACATAGATGCAGAGCAAATAGTCTCTTCACTGAAAACAGAATTCCCAGATTTGCAATATAGGATTATCTCTGATTTTGGTTCAGGAAAGCAACATGGATTTTCCATAGAAACTGCCTCAAATTCAACAGCAGTTATTCCAGCTTTAGAAAAAATTCTAGGTTATAAATTAACAGAAGATAATTCATCAGTTGAATTTTCAGGAGCATCTTTGAGCGCAGGATTTTATTCTCAATTAAGAATTGCAATGCTCGTTGCATTTCTCGGAATGTCTTTAGTTGTATTCTTTATTTTCAGAACATTTGTTCCAAGTTTTGCGATTATTGTCTGTGCATTAGCAGACATTCTAATGACCATTATGGCAATAGACCTTCTAGGAATGAGACTTTCTAGTGCAGGAATAGTTGCTTTGCTTATGCTTATAGGTTATTCAGTGGACACAGACATTCTTCTTACTTCTAGACTATTGAAAACAAAAGAAGGTTCTCTTAATTCTAGACTATTTGGAGCATTCAAAACCGGAATGACCATGACTTTAACTGCAATTGCTTCAGTAACCGTGGCCCTGATAGTAATATTTAATTTGTCTGAAACTCTCAAGCAAATGTTTACAATAATCCTAATAGGATTAGTATTTGATATAATGAACACCTGGATAACAAACGGATCAATTCTTAAATGGTATATGGAGGTTAAGAAAATAGAATGAAACTTGGATGGAAAGTTTGGCTTCTTATTGCAGTTCTAGTTCTTTGTTTATTATCCATAAGTCCTAGTTTTCAATCTGGAGTAAAGATAACTTCAGTAATAAAGAATTCAAGTTTTGCTCAAGTAGGTTTAATGTCTGGAGATATAATAAAAGAAATTAATGGAATTCAAGTAAAAGATAAATCTGATTTTTACAATATCACTCAATCAATTCTTTCAACTTCAGATTTAAAGAGAATGGACATAACTACAAAGAAAGGAGAATATACTGCATTAGTAAATGATACTCTCCCATTTTCAGTTGATGATGTTCCCAGAACTAGAATTCAAACCGGATTAGACCTAAGGGGAGGAGCAAGAGCATTAGTTCAAGCAGATCAACCTTTAACTCAAGAACAATTAGACGATTTAATTCAAATTAGTAGAAATAGATTTAATGTCTATGGTATTTCAGATATTCAAATAAAAGGAGTAAGTGACTTATCCGGAGATAAATTTATGCTTATCGAAGTTGCAGGAGCAACTCCTACAGATTTGCAACAATTAATTTCTCAGCAAGGTAAATTCGAAGCAAAGATAGGAAATCAAACTGTTTTTGTCGGCGGACAAAATGATATTGCGGACGTATGTAGAAATGATGCAACCTGTGCAGGAGTTTATGATTGTCAACAAACTTCTGAAGGATATGCCTGTCAATTTAGATTCACCCTTTATTTAACTCAAGAAGCAGCAAAGAAACACGCAGCAATAACTCAAAATATTTCTATAGACTCCACAGGTAAATATCTCTCTGAAAAATTATATCTTTATGTAGATAATCAAGAAGTTGAATCTCTACTCGTAGGAGTAGACTTACGTGGACAAGTAACAACTCAAATTTCCATTCAAGGTTCAGGAGTAGGTGCAAATCAAGAACAAGCTCTTACTACTGCAAGAGCAAATATGAAGAATCTTCAAACCATTCTTATCACAGGTAGCCTTCCTTACAAATTAAACATTGTTAAGTTAGACACAATTTCTCCAGTTCTAGGTTCAGCATTTACTAGATCTATTTTAATTGCAGGAGTTGCAGCCTTACTAGTAGTTTCTCTAATTATTTTCATAAGATATAGAAGATGGAAAGCATCATTCGCATTACTATTTACTTCATTCTCTGAAATTATTATTATTCTCGGAGTAGCTTCTTTAATCAAATGGAATTTAGATCTTCCTAGCATTGCAGGAATTCTCGCTACAATCGGTACTGGAGTAGATAGTCAGATAGTTATTCTAGACGAAGCAAGAAGAAGTCTAGCTATAAGTATGAAAGAAAAAATCAAGAGAGCATTATTCATCATTTTCTCGTCCTATGCCACAGCATTAGCTTCTCTTCTCCCTCTTTACTGGGCTGGAGCAGGGTTATTCAAAGGTTTCGCAATCACTACAATTATTGGAATAACTGCAGGAGTATTCATTGCTAGACCTGCCTTCGCAGAATTAATTAGACACTTCGAAGAAGATTAAGAATATTCTTAATAAGTTAATTTAATTTAGTATGTTGTCATTTCAGTAATACTTATTACTTATCCAATAAGTCCTTTTCAAAACAATATCTACTTCAAAGTCAAACATAAGATAATAGCTCATCCAGTAATATTTAACAATTTATATACTTCAAGTTAATTTCATTCAATTAATTATTTATTGCTCCATAATTATTCCAAAAAGTCTTTCCGATTCCAATAATTTACACAATAATCTTTTCCTAAATTATTATAAACCATAATTTTATTCAATTTTTATGAGCCTAGACAAACTCGTTAAATCCATGGTTAAGAAAAGAGAAAGATACCAAGACTCAATTATTCATGCTTCAAAAAACATTACCTATACTGAATTAACTAGCCAAATAGAATTTAATCCTCTAGACTTTCGAGATAATTTTAAACCAGGGAGCAATTTAAAATTTTTGCTATATCAAGGCTGGCTTAAAGTAAATGTTAATCCCCAAGTTACAGGGTTATATTTTGAGGATATTCTTTTAAAAGAATTTAAAGGTGAAGAACCAACAAGGTTTTATCATTCTCTTGCCGACCAAATTAAGAAAGCCCAACAAGAAGAGGTTGTACCATTTTAATCTATCACAACTTTCTTAAACCCTCAAAAAATATTCCTTAAATGACTATCAGAAATATTCCCAAAAATGGTGCTTGGCATAGGTTTAATTTTTATCCCTCATTTTATAATGCAAAATTAGATAATCCTACTTCTGTTAGTTATACCCTTTCAAAATTCAGAGAAGAAGGACTTGCAGTAAAACTCGGAGAATCCTTGCCTTTCGGGCTTCCAAGAGATATTTTTGTTAAATCTCCAGATTCAAGAAATTATTTTGATGTAGTATCTAAAGTATTAAACAATAAAAACATTAAACCTAGAGTAAGATTTCCATATTTAATTGTACCCTAGACGTTCCAGCCTAAATTATATTTAAAGTTCATCTACCACAACTTTCTTAAACCTACCAATATCCCATTTTTTATGGCAAGAAAGTTAATCGAACTAAAAAACGTAAGTAAATTTTACTACATGGGCGAAGAACAAGAAAATGTAGTCAAGGCTCTAGATGGAATTGATATAGTTGTAGAAGAAGGAGATTTCGTAGCAATCATGGGTCCATCAGGAAGCGGAAAATCTACTGCAATGAATCTTGTAGGAAGTTTAGACTTAACAACCAAAGGAGACATTTTTCTTGACGGAGTAGACATTGAACATCTCGAAGAATCTGAACTTGCTCAAATTCGTGGAAAGAAAATTGGCTTCATTTTTCAAAGTTTTAATTTAATTCCTAATCTCACCGCAAAAGAAAATATTATGCTTCCTATGTTATTCCAAGATACGGATAAAGAACACAGAGAAAGTAAAGCAAATGAACTTCTAGCATTGGTAGAATTACAAGATAGAGGAGACCACTATCCCAATCAACTCTCTGGAGGACAACAGCAGAGAGTAGCCATAGCAAGAAGTCTGGCAAATGACCCTGAAGTAATTCTAGCAGATGAGCCAACAGGCAATCTAGATACTAAAACTGGAGAAAAAGTTATGAGTTTCCTAGAAAAATTCAATCAAGAAGGAAAAACAATAATTATGATTACTCACGACCCAGAAAAAGCACTTAAGCATGCCAAGACAATTTATTGGATAAAAGACGGCAAAGTGGAAAAAGTTACTAAACGTCAAGGTAAAACTTGGAAAGAAGTTAGGAAATAAATTATTTTATCTCCCTATATTTTAGCTAATCTTCTTTTTTCTTCTGCCCTATAATTATGTCTTCCAACTATTTTGGTCAATATATCAAGGTGTCTCTTACTCAATCTCGTACGCTCATCAACATTCAGATTTATCGGTCGAGGAATAGCATTTTCTCTTATTTCTTGTCCAGAAATCCAATTTAGAATATAAACTCGTATTTCCCAAAATGTTTGAACATTCCCATATGTCTCACCTACTTTTCCAGCACTCCCTGATTGAGTACTAGAATAATATTCGCCCCTCACCGCATATTTGCCTTGCCCACCATTCTGCTTTCCAGAAACACTTTTCAGTTCCACAGTAACTTCAATTCTAGGAATATTCATATTACTTCTTTTTGCAACCTTTTATTTTAACTGAAACTTTCTTTCTTCCCGCAACTCTTACCCAATCTACTGTAGGGAGCATAACTCTCGCATAAGTGGATTCCTCTGGTTTTCCATCTGTTAACTTTGTAACATAATTTAAAGTATCATAATTTATCCATTTACCAACTCCCGCAAAATATCCTACTCGTGTCTCAAGTTTTCTGCCTCTTCTTTTATCATCCATTGCATTAGGTCTAATTCCAATTTCAATTATTGCAAATCTAGGAATTCTTGCCTCAAGTATATCTTCTTTTTTCAAATAATTCTTATTTGGGTCTCGGTAGTCTAAAGATACTTCATCATTCATCTTTCTCACAAAATTAAGCGATTTATAAACATTTCTTGTAGTCACTTTATAGTGAACTATACATAAAGTTTAAAAACTATATTTTATCAACCTTTTCATGATAAACAACAAAATATTTACCATACTAGCAATTACTCTATTATCAGTTTTCTTAGTTAGCTCTGCATCAGCATTAATCATCTCAAGTGTAGATTCAGACACAATTGCCCCAGGACAAGAAGGCAACGTAAAAATAACCATAAAGAACAATCTTGACTATGATATCGAAGATGTCTCATTTGCATTAGATTTTTCCAGCGCATTACTTCCATTATCCTCAAAAGGTAGCTCAGAAGAAACAATTTCAGATATCTCCGAAGACGACAAAGAATCAGTTACATTTACAATAAGAGCAGATTCAAGTGCAAAAGTTGGAGACTATAAAGTTCCATTCACTATAACCTATCTAACTTCAAATAATTCAATCAAAGTCCAAACAGGAACAATAGGAGTTAGAGTTTCAGCATCACCAAATCTAGACTTTTCAGCTTCTGTTGATTCTCCAGTTATAGGAGAAAAAACAAAATTAAGTCTTAAGCTTCTTAACAAAGGATTAGGAGAAGCAAAATTCGTTTCCATTTCATTAACTCCTGAAGGATATACTTTACTTTCAGATAATTCAGAATTCATAAGTTCCATCGATTCAAATGATTTCGATACAGCATCATTCGACATAATTCTCAAGAGCAAATCTGCAACTTTATCTGGAACTGTAGAATACAGAGACCTAGACAATAAAGTCTACACAGAATCAATCAATCTTTCACTAACCGTTTATTCAAAAGACGAGGCAATAAAGAATGGAATTATCACAAAGAGCAACACTTCATTTTATGTTCTTTTAATTTTAATTTTACTGGTAATCTGGTTTATCTGGAGAGCAATAAAAAAGAGAAATAGACTTAAGAAAAGCAGAGAAGCAATGAGTGATAGGAGTAATTAAAATGCCAACTACTCAATTATCTGCTGATGTTAGAACTTATACTAAAGATTGTTTTTGGAGAGAATTAGCTAATAATCAGTTGGTTGTAGGTGCAGGCTATAATTTAGTTCATCGTTCAACAAACGGGAGTTACCATACTTTATTGTTAGGAGAAGAAGAGAAAAAAATAAATTTTTTAGTTCTTCCTATTCAATTTTATCCAAATATTTGTCTTGGTAACCTACTTGTCCCAGTAGATTCTCTATCTATAAATCACAGAAAACAAAATTTAATTACCTCTGCAGGTTCACCAGAGACAGGTTTAACCTCGTTAATTAATTCACATTTTGTAGAAGAAAAGGGCTATTCGGATTTACTACAAAGATGGCACGAATTATCTTTAAGATGGGTAAACAAATCTCCATTGGAAACCATTCCTCTGGTAGGATAATCCTATGATTAAAGATTATCTTTCTCTTGCCTTCGGCAATATGAAACATAGAGGAATAAGAACTTGGCTTACTATGTTAGGCATTTTTATTGGTATTGCTGCAGTAATCGCCCTTATGACAATGGGAAATGGTTTAAGAGAAGCAATAACTGGACAATTTTCTTCTTTATCAGCAGATATGCTTTTAGTTCAAAATGCTGAAACTGGATTCGGCCCACCTGGAAGCACAGCAGTTAAAAAATTAGATAATCATGATTTACAACTAATAGAAAGTCTCAATGGAATTAATGAGGTTATTCCTAGACTTCTCCGTTTATTAAAAGTAGAATACAATTCTATTCAAAAATATAGTTATACTGCAAGTATTCCCTCTGATAAAAATCAAAGAGAATTAATTTACAAAGAATTTAGCATGGGCTTAGCAGACGGAAAACTTCTTGATGATTCTAGCACGGGAAAAGTAGTTCTAGGGGATGATTTTACAGATGAAAATAAATTCAAAAAACAAATAAGAGTAGGAAGTAAAATAAAAATAGAAGGCAAGGATTTTATCGTAGCAGGAATTCTGAAAAAATCTAGTTCATTTCAGGTAAATATGGCAATTCTCATGCTTGAAGATGACATGAAATCTTTATTGGATTTAAATAATCAATATGATTTTATTGCAGTTCAAGTTTCAGATAAAAACAAACTTCAAGATATTGCCGATGAATTAACAAGAAAATTTAGACAAGACAGGCATGAAAAGTTAGGAGAAGAAAGCTTCACTGTTCAAAGTCCTCTTCAGGCATTAGGTGCAATTAACACAATTCTAAATATTATTAACATAATTGTTTCAGGAATCGCAGCCATCTCACTCATAGTTGGAGGATTAGGAATTGCAAACACAATGTACACCTCCGTACTTGAAAGAACAAAAGAAATAGGAACAATGAAAGCCGTTGGAGCAAAAAATAAAGATATTCTATACATATTCGTAATCGAATCTGGTCTTTTAGGACTCGTAGGAGGAATTATAGGGGTAATAATTGGACTAGGAATGGCATTCATAGCATCCATAGCAGTTAATACCTACTTCGAATCTCAGTTATTCACACCTCAAATTAATTTTACTTTAATAATCGGAGCAATTTTGTTCTCATTCATTCTAGGAATCGGCTTCGGCATCCTTCCCGCCCTCCAAGCCAGTAAACTCAAACCCGTGGAGGCACTGAGAAAATGATTATTGAAGAAGATGGCAGAATGAAAATGACTAATTTAGTAACTGGGAATCTTGAATATTTATCCAATGAAGCAGAAGAAATGTGCAGATATATAATTGCCAAAAGAGAGGAAGCCGAAAGAAGGAGTTTACCCGAAGAGATATTAAAACAAAAAGAAGCAAGTGATACTTTTTTTAAAGAATATGGAATTCATATTAGAACAGAAGCATTAATTGATATGTTATCAAAAAATAAAGACCCTCGTTTAGAAACAATAATTAATATACGAAACGGGGCAAGGATGTTATTTATAATTAATAATCCCCAACATCACCCTCATTCAACTAATGTTCAAATTGCAGGAGCAAATGCCATATTTTCATATCTTGAAACAGAACATCCAGATTTATATCAATATGTTCAAACAATATGTAACTGGTTAAATGAGGGAGAAAAATGATTCTAAGACATTTAACCCCCCAAGATTCAGGACAAGTCTTTGATGCTTTTTGTTCAGCATCCGTTATGGAACCACAAGGAAGAACACAAGAATATGGGTTTTATGAATATCATTTAGAGCAGGAAGATATTAGAAATAGGTTAGAATTATCTGAACATGGACATTTAAGTGTAGGTTTATTCGGAAATAGAAAAGACTTATTAGCATACACCATAGCATACAATTTTCACGTTGGAAGACAGATTAAAGACGAAGTTTTACAAAATGTTAATGTTCCAGAAACTGCTATTTATTGTGACCAAGTTTTTCTTAATCCCAGATTACCTGCTTTTCTTGCTGGAAGATTAACAGATTATCTTACTCAATCAGCTCAACAACTCGGAGTGCCAGGAATATTTTGTGCAATACCTCAAAGTCCTTGGAAAAATGTCTCTTCAACAAGATTTGCATTACACAGGGGATTTAAACGAAGAGGATTTGTTTCCACTGAAAAAACAAATCTTGGAATATTTACAAAACCCCTTTGGGCAACTGGAAGAGTGCAAGAAGATTTAGATATTGAAATTGCTGGAATGGGAGGGCTAAGACAATGATAAAAGTATTAGCCATCGATAATCCGAGGGCATTAGATTTAATTGCATCAAATTTAGAAGGTCCAGACTTCAGTGGAATTCCAAAAGAGATTACCTATCAAGAAAAGCATAACCATTCAAATCGACTTCCGTTAGATTATCAATTTTATCTTCTTCACACATCTTTAGTCGGAATTAAGGATATAAAACATTTAAGAGAAAGTTTACCTTCAGCATTTATTTTTTTAAGAAATACACTTTATCCACATTCAAGATTTGAGGGATTAGGTAATATTTGTAACAAATGGTATGATTTTGCATTAATTAAAAAAAGATTTATCGAATATCTTTCCCAAGGGAGTAGACAATGATAAAAGTATTAATTATTGAATCTACTCCTGAATGTGCATTTAAATGCCAGATAGAGTCTCTTGCAGATATTAAGAATTTGCCAGTTTCTGTAGAATTAAGTGATTCAGTAGATCACACACAGATACCTAATAATTATGATATTTATGTTCTACACACTACTCAAATTAGACCTCTAGATGAATTTCCAAGATTGCGAAGAGATAATCCTCAAGCATATATTATTGCAAGAAACACATGGCATCAAAATGTTCCAATCTCCATTACTTCTTCGGTAAATGTTTGGGATGACTGGATTACTGGGAAAATGTTTGGTCAAGCATTAGATTATATTGCAGGAAGGAGACAAGCAAAATGATAAAAGTATTAGTTTTAGAACCAAATAAATGTTTAGGAGAAGTAACAAAAGACGAAGTAGAATCAGTTGCTCAATCAAGAGGATTAAACGTTCAGGTTGATATTATGAAAAAACCTCAAAATATTGATGGATATGATATTTATGTGATTCATCCTCCATCAATGAATTCTTTTCAATCAATCTCGGAACTTAGAAAGAGAAATCCTTTAGCAGATATTATTATTCGAAATTCTATTTTTCCACAAAAGAGTATTCTTAGAGAACTTGATTCATCAGTCAATGAAATCACAGAAAAGTTAGACATGAGCTATATTCAAAGAGCATTTGATAGGGTTTCAAGGAGTTGGGAAATATGATCGCCGACTATTTCAACCTCGCAGTTAAAAATCTCCTTAAGAGAAAACTTCGTTCATGGCTTACCATGGCAGGAATATTTATTTCCATTGCAACTGTTTTCATTTTAATTAGTTTATCTCTAGGATTACAGGGAGCAGTAAAAGAACAATTTTCTCAATTGGGAACTGATAAGTTTTTCATATTTCCTAATATAATGATGATGACTGGTCCAGGAAGCACAGCCACAAGTTCAGGTGGTTTCACAATCGCAGACGCAGATGTAGTAGAAAAAGTTTCAGGAGTAAAACGTCTTACTTATTTTGCCATTGCAAATGCAGAAATAGAATACAAAGATGTAAAAAAATATATTCAGGTTGCATCAATTCCAGGAGATGATGGGGCGATGTTTGAATCAGTAGACCAATACAAACCAGAAGAGGGAACATTCGATTTAAAGAATTCAGCTGGAAAAATAGTTTTAGGAAATGCATTCAAAACAGGAAAAGTATTTGGAAAAGAAGTAAAAGTAGGAGATAAAATAACATTAAACGGAAACGAATTCAAAGTTCAAGGAATATTAAAATCATTTGGAAATCCTAGCGACGATAAAATGGCATATATAGAATTTAAAGACTTTCAATATGTTTTCAAATCAGGAGATAGAATAGATGAAATTTTTGTTCAAGTAGAATCAACAGCAGATATTGTTGAAGTTGCAAAAAAAGCAGAAAAAGCATTACTTAAGCATAGAGATCTGAAAAAAGAAAATAAAGACTTTAATATCCAAACTCCAGAAGAATTATTAGCAAGTTTCTCTACAATTCTAAATATAATTACAGGATTTCTCCTAGGAATTGCCGCAATTTCATTATTAGTTGGAGGAATAGGAATTGCAAATACCATGTATGCCTCAACTATAGAAAGAACAAAAGAAATAGGAACAATGAAAGCAGTCGGAGCAAAGAACTCGGATATCCTCAGTATCTTCTTAATTGAATCTGGGCTCTTAGGTCTATCAGGAGGAATTGTAGGAGTTCTAATCGGAACAATAATCAGCAAGACCATAGAATTCATAGCCAACACAAAATTAGGAGTTGGCATGCTTCAAGCAGCAACTCCTTGGTATCTTTTCATAGGTTGTTTAGCATTTGCATTTATTGCAGGAGCAGTTTCAGGAATTTGGCCAGCATACAAAGCATCCAAATTGAATACTGTCGATGCTTTGAGATATGAGTAATTTGTAACTACCTTTAACAGATAACTATCAATGCACAATCTATAAATATTAGCATTACAGTCATATTACATGATAATTCTTCATAATGAGAGAAGATTGTCAGGAGATTTACCTACTCCACTCACTATCGGAGATTATGAAAACTTTTTTTTCAGAATTCACAATCATCTTCATGCACTAAACGAAAGTTCTAGTACTCCCGATAGAGATTTATACCAAGATGCAAGAGACTCAATAGACTATTTTCACGATGAACTTAAATTAAGCAAAGGATTACTAATTCCTCAACCGGATAATCAAATAACTAATTGGCAATTTCTTAATCTTCTTTGTTCAGGTTGGAAAGAATTAGGTTTAGCTCAAAGAATGCAAGTGCCGAGAGATTGTACTGAAAGATTAGCATTAGAAAATGCTTCAGTTAGAGCGTTATCAAGAAATGATATAATTTATCTTCAATTATTTAGAAATCAGTCTACATTTTCCATTCTTAGAGCAGACCTTAGGTTACTCAATCAATCACTAAGACAGGTTATGATTGACAACGGAAAGATTAGACTTTAAATTTGTTTCTCAATAATCTTAGCAAATTCAGAATAACTCAATGGCCCTTCAATTTTTTCATTACCTACAAAATAAGTAGGAGTTCCCTGCACTCCCTCACTCAATCCATATTGTAAATCTTCATTTAATTTACTATTAAATTTACCAGAATTAAAACAAGTTTCCACTTCATTTCTATTTCCTCCAATTTCATCTATCACTCCAAATAAAAAGTCCATATCTTGAACTTTATCTTGATTTTCAAAAACAGCATCGTGGTATTCTAAATATTTTGATTCATCTTGTTCATACAAACACCATCCCACTAACTGTGCATTTGCTCCATTTCCATGCCCGGGAAAATATTTTATTACATAATTAATTTTTCCAGTTTTAACATAATTTTCAATTAATTTAGGAATCGGTGGTTCCCAACTCGCATCTCTACTTTTTATCATCTGAACATATTGTTCATTTTTTCCCGATGCTGCTCCGCAAACTGGGCAAGAAAAATCAGTAAACTCAATCAAAACAAAATCACTACTTTTATTTCCAAGTTGAATATCATTTTCATTAATCAATGGAACAAAAGGAACAATTTCTTTATCATCGCCCCAAAATATTATCCCTCCAAGAACTAACAATATTAGTACTAACCCTCCAATTATCAAAACTCGCTCCACTTTTGGCTTTTCTTTAAGTCCTAAATAAATTAATACTATGGCAACTAGCAAATAAATTCCTAAAACAAAAGGATTATGTAAAATCATAACTCCTAGTAATTTATCGACGACAATTTCATTTCCACCACTGGTTTTACTAATAGGAATAAAATATCCAATCATTAAAAATAATATTAGTCCTATTCCTACAACACTAAACCACTTAATTTTATTGCCTTTCATCCTATTTACCATACAATAAGAATATTTAAATACCTTTCATTTCTCAAAATCTTATAATAAAAAAGAGCGTAAAAATGGCAAAAAAATGTATTTACTGCAAAAATGAAATTCATGACGATTCAGTTATAGATTTCTGTGAAAGATGTGGCGTTGGAGTTTGGGGAGAAAAGATGTTCAAAGCAATAAAAGACAGCATGGAGAAGTCCAGATCTGAAGGTAATTTATTCCAGGGAAGTATTACAGACCCAAAAACTATTCCTAGAAAAGCGTTCTAATATCTTTTAAAACTTCTTTCAAATAGCCATATTAGTTTATACCTAGCAACATTAAACAAGAACAAGCTTATTTATCGCTTCTTTTATAACTGGGATTCTCTTCTTTATCATTTGCCAGATTCTGCCTAAACTAACTTCATAATAAGAATGAGCAGTCAAGTTTCTAAATTGTGCCATTTCAAACCATGGAACTTCTATATTTCTTTCTTTCAAAATTCGAGGTATATTTCTTACTGCTTCACCAATTATCTCAAGTCTTCTAGCCAACGCATCCTGAAGTTGAGTATTTTTATTAAATTCTTCTTCAGAGATATTCAAAGTATAACTTTCTATGTATCTAATACTCTCACGAATATCATTCAAATATAATTTGTAGTCTCTTTTCATGTCAAGAATTCAGGGTTTTAACCTTGAGCATGTCCTGAGTTCTTGAGCACCTCAGGAATTGAAATTCCTGATGGCCTCGAAGATAATCTCTTCTCAGCCTCGAAAATGCCTTTGCTTCATCAAAAACAAAGTTTTTGAATGCCTCAAGAACTAAAAGTTCTTTCAGTCTCAGAGCTAAAGTCACCGAGGTTACGCAAAGAGCATTTTCTCAGTCTTAAAATAGGAATTTCATCACTCAAGACGCTCTTTTTTATTTCTTGTCTAATGCAAGAATATTCTACCAAATCGATTTTCTTTTTAAGTGATTTTTCAATTAGGTTTTTTAACTTAATAAAATCTATAAAATCCATATTCTCATCGTTTATCTCAACTAGAATGTCTACATCGCTTCCTTTTTTCTGCTCTCCCCTTGCATAGCTACCAAATATGCCTGCTTTCGTTACTCTATTCGCCTTCAGGATTGGTAATATCCTATTCTTAATTTGTGCAATATTATACTTTATAGTCATGCTTTCTAAGAGAGATTTAAGTTTTTAAGGTTTATGTCATTCAGGCATTCAATCCTCATAAATCCTATTCCTAAACTCAAAATCCCAATATCCTCCATTCTAAAACGAGCAGTTTAAAATCATCTTTTGGAAAGCTTTTTAAACTGCCCCTTTTAGTAACAAATATGGTATCACACAAGAATTCAAGAACAAGAGGAAAAATATCTTTTTCAAGATTTTTCCAACAATTTAAACCAGGAGATTTCGTAGCTGTAGTTCAAGAACTAAGCGAGCCCTTCGGATATAATCACCGACTTCAAGGAAGAACTGGAACTGTTATTGAGAAAAGAGGAGCAGCATATTACATAGAAGTAAAAGATTTGAATAAGCCAAAAAGATACTTATTAAAACCTATTCACCTTAAGAAAATCGAGGTAACACAATAATGACAACCATATTAAATTTACAACCCTTAAATTTAGCAGAAGCTGCACAATATCTTAAGGAAGAGAAAGAAGGAGAAACCAAAAAACCAGTTCATGCATATTTCAAGAAATTTTCTAAATTGAAATTAGCAGATGCACAAAAATTAACTGCAGAAATAAAAGCACTTAATAGCGTAAAGATGAAAGAAACTCACATTGTCAAAATAGTAGATTTTCTACCAAGAGACGCAGAGGATGTAAATAAAATATTCTCTGACGTAAGTCTTTCAGAGGAAGAAATTAATTCTATTCTTCAAATCGTGAAGAACTATTAAGGAGGCTATAAAATGAACGAGAAAGAAGACAACGCAATTATATTGGATTACTTACCCTATGGATATCCTATGGGCGGTAGAGGACAACCTGTAGCTCAAGCCATCGGAGAAAAAACTTTAATTTTATTGGAACTAGTTCCAAGACGAGGAATAACACTCGAACCAAAAGAAAAGGTTTATATAGGCCCCGACAAGAGAGATAAGATATACTTCATCTCAGGCAGATTGCCACGAGAGAAGTTAACCGAGACTGCAAAGATCCAACTTCAAGAGTTCGTCGAGAGCTTAGTTGCGGAGCAGGAGAAGAGATTTATCGACTTCTTCAATTCTGCTCAAGCTATTAACACCCGACTTCATCAATTGGAGCTTCTTCCAGGTTTAGGAAAAAAACACACAAAGGAAATAATCGAAACGCGTGAACAAAAGCCATTCGAATCTTTTGAGGATATGCGAGCGAGATTAAAAAGTCTCCCAGATCCAAAGAAAGTAATCGAAAAAAGATTAATAGAAGAGCTTTTGGAACGCCAGAGATTTAACCTATTCGTTAAATAAAATGGCAGACAAAGAAAAAACAGACAAAGTTGAGAAGGCTCCAAAGAAAGAGCATAAGCCTGAGAAAGTTGAAAAAGTTTCTAGAAATCCTATGGAACAAGATGAATCCGAAACGCTTGTCAGAATTCTTTCATACGACATTCCAGGTTCAAGACCCATAATGGTAGGATTAACTTATATAAAAGGAATTTCCTGGACATTAGCAAATGCAATTTGTTTAAAGCTCAATTTCCCAAGAAATAAAAGGATTGTAGAATTAACTAAACCTGAAATTCAAAAAATTGAAGAATTTATTAGAACAATGCCTCTTCCAGATTTTCTAAAGAACAGAAGAAGTGATCCTGAAACTGGAGAAACCAAACATTATTTTGGAACTGATTTAGACATGAAGAAAGAATTTGATATCAAGAGACTTAAGGAAATTAAGTCATATATCGGTATCAGACATACCAGCAAGCAACCAGTAAGAGGACAGAGAACTCGTTCTCACTTTAGAAATAAGTCTCAAGCATCTGGAATGAAGAAAGCTAAAAAAGGAGCAAAAGCATGATAAGAAAACATAAGAATTTTTCTAGGCCAAAGAAAGCATTCGAAATAACTAGAATCAAATCTGAAAATTCTCTGATGGAATTATATGGTTTAAAGAATAAAAAAGAAATTTGGAAGACAATTGCAAAAGTAGGATACTATCGACACAGAGCAATGGACCTGTCTAAAGCACCCACCGAAGAACAAGAATTATTTTTCACTAAATTAAGAGCATTAGGTTTAGAAGTTTCTTCAATTTCAGATGTTTTAGCATTAACTGTAGAAAATCTCTTGAAGAGAAGACTTCAAACAATTACTATGCAAAAGAAATTTGCAAATACCATGAAGCATGCAAGACAATTAATCGCACACAAGTTAATTCTTATTGATGGAAGAGCATGCAGTGTTCCTAGCTATATCGTTCCAGTTGCAGAAGAATCTAAATTAACATTAAAACCTTCAACAGTAAAAGCAAAGAAGGAAGAAGTAAAAACTGAGGTAACTCAATAATGGCTGAAGAAATCAAAACACACGCACATGAACATGCTCATGAAGCAAAATCTGAAGTTAAGACAGAAGTTAAAACTGAAGCAGTGCCTTCTGAAGTAGTAAAGAAAGAAGTTAAGACTGAATCAGCTCCTGAAGTAGTAAAGAAAGAAGAAAGATTAGGAATAGTTTACATTTATACAACTAATAACAACACTCTTGTTCACATGACGGACCTATCTGGAAACACAATTTCTAGAATTTCTGGTGGAATGATTACCAAGCACTCTAGACTTAAATCTGATCCTACAATTGCAATGTTCGTTGCTAAAAAGGCAGCAGAAAGGGCTAAGGACCTTGGTATTACTGGATTTTATGTTAGAATGAGAGCAAGAACTGGAAGCGATAGCATGGGTCCAGCAGCGCATTCTGCAGTTAAAGCATTAGATAAAGAAGGATTCAAAATAATCAGCATTGTCGACACTACTAAGGTAGCAAGAGGCGGACCAAAAGTAAAAGGCGGAAAACGTGGGCGACGTGTCTAATTTATATTTTCACAATATTTAAGATATAATCACTATAAGTTCTAGCTATGAAAATTTTTTAAGCAAAGGTAAAAAGATTACATTAGCAAAAGTTTCAGAAGAGGAAACTAGGATTTATTATACTAGGTAACTAATTCCAATACTTCTTTTGTCGATAATACTATAACTTTGTTTTGTTTTTTTAATAGTAAATCATTGCTCCATAGTGCACAATTTTCTTTTAAGGCAAGTGCAATGAAGTCTATATCTAAAAATAATTCTTCTTTGTCCTTTTCGTTTAGGTGACTAAATATTCTAGCTAATTCTTTTATATAATCTTCGTAATCCTTTAGCTGAACTAATGTTATTTTACTAACTAATTCTTGATATCTGTCCTTAAATTCTTTTTTAGTTAAACCTGTTTTTTTTATAATTTCATCTTCATGTTTATTTATTTCTGATAAAGCAAATTCCGGAGATAAAACATCTAATTTTTTATAATTTAGCAAATCGGCTAATACTGATTTTCCCCAGAAATAGGTGAATAGTATATTTGAATCAAGGACTAATTTCATCAAGAAGACCTCTTTTTTTAAGTTCTTTGATTCTTTCCTTCTTGCTTTCTCTAGAAATTTTCACAGCCCATTCATCTAATTCCTTCTCTCCATCCAACTTTTTTAGCATTTCTTCTTTCCAGGCAAGTTCTCTTGCCCTTTTTATAATCATTGTCCTAACAAACCCCGACCAGTTTATCTCTTGAAACTTCTCCATCTCTTTCTTTACGTCTTCTGGAATCGATAGAGTTATGCTTACCATTTTTGTTTTAACATTATTTTGTATAAAAACATAATTACGTTTAAGTATTTAAATCTTTCTATTTTGCCAGTAGATGAACATTTCTAAGATAACATTGCTTTATCTACGGATATGGAATAGAC
>ERZ1292629.1586-Hain-H43-01um-R1-1586-length-21494-cov-31_pt1 | contig 21494 bp, 20 predicted proteins | sample MGYA00564399_ERZ1292629 | MGnify/ENA primary metagenome ERZ1292629 (study PRJEB36523, sample SAMEA6512636) | groundwater metagenome | collected 2019-01-08 | study: AquaDiva: Metagenomics assemblies of 32 groundwater samples | reverse complement strand
CAGACGAGGTTGCGTTAAATAAAGAAGAAAAAGTTCTTTTTCCAATGCCAGCTTATGAAAGAAGGGTTATTCACGCAGAACTGTCTCAAAGAACAGACATTATTACAGAAAGCCAAGGAGAAGGCCAAGACCGCCATATAATTATAAAACCTAAATAAAATTTTAAATTCGGTTTCGTTATTTCTCTTTTACCGGGATAATTACCATATAATTGGGAAGCCTTCCGGTGTTTCTGATGCTTTCCCATTTTATCTGGTTGGGCCCCCTTTTAGCCACGTCATCTTTAGTTGGAAATGCCTGGCAAAAAGTCCATGGGCCGAATTCTTTGTCTTTTGTTTCATCAAAATATACCAGTAAAACAAGATAGTTTCCCTTTATTTTTATTGATGTGATATTTTCGCCCGATAAATTGGGGCATTTTTTTTGCGCGCAATTACCTTTTTCATCAAAATCTACGCAGTCCTGCTCGGCTTCGGGCACATTACAACCGGAATAGTCTCTAAATTCTAAATTTTCTAATTTTGCAACATATATTCTGCCATTTGAATTAGAATTTAGAATGTCTGAGTTGGAAACTCTTAATAATCCGCCATCGCTGTTAAAATATGATTTGCGGTAAAAATATACGCCCTCGCCGTTTGGGGAATAATCAAACTGGTGGACAGACGCAGAATCTGCAAACGGCGTAATTCCTTCGGCTGAACTTTGGCAGCCCTGCGCAGGGTTTATATATTTGCACATTCCAGAATAATTTATTTCATCATATAAAATTGAAATATAATAAAGATTCTCGCTGGGATGCTGTACAATGCTGGCCGAGTTTAATCTGTTTTTTAAATCGCCTAAGTCAGGCATGCTTGAAGTTTTAGCAGATGAGTCGCCAGAACAATCAGAAGAATTATAAAAATATACGCCGGCAGGGGCAGGAGCATCGGGCGCTGGCGGAACCGGGTCAAGTTTTTTTAATTTTAAAATTGCCAGATCAGGATTTATTGTAACCATTATTAAATAAAAAGTTGCCAGTATAAGCAGGCCTGAAATAGCCCCAGACAAGCGGTCTTTTGCGTTAGACAGGGCATCTGGCAGAGCGGGAGACAGCAAATAAAGAATTCCGGCCCAGATAAAAGAAATAAAAACAGAAAAAAATCCCAGAAACACTCCAACATCAAATATATATTTCAAATATTCTGGCAGTTGCGTATTGATTCCAATGCTCGCCCCTGTTATTAATTGCGGATAATTTATTTCAAGCATTATTTTATTGGTATCACATTCACCCAAATTAAAGCTTTGCCAGATCCTTTAAATTCCGTTGCGTCTAAGTTTGGGGTGTCTGTTCTTGAAATTTGGCAATAAATGGTTTGATCTCCCTGATATCTGGTGTAAAGCACAACCAGATAGTTTCCCTGAACTTTTATAGAACCGGAACACGCGCCAAAATTTGGGCAACTGTTTATATAGGCTAGTGGAACGTTTACATTAGTGTAGTTGAAAACCAAATTTTCCGGTGCCGATCCCCACATGCCGTCTCCCCCTCTTAATGCTTCTTGTATTTGATCAAAAATTAAATTATAAAAGCCGGCTTGGTCTCCGGGAGTTCTTGATTCTTTTCCCCATGGCTTGCTGTAAAAAGATACTCCGTTTCCGGAAGATTTTGCCTCGCTGTTCCATCTAAAAATATTAATAGATGAAACAGGCATGTTTATGGCAGCGCAATTATTATTATCAACCCATGGTCCGGCAACATAAGGGGATCCGCAAGGGCTTCCTGAATTTACGTCGCCATTGTGAACTATAAAGCCAAAATTATTATTACTGTCATTTATAACTCTAATTGATTTTATATTATTTTTAAACGGGTCAGCTATTTGCGCTTCATCTGAAATGGCTGGCCCAGACATTAAGCCCGAACAATTGTCTCCCAAAAAATAGTAAACTCCAGGCGTTTTAAAAGCCATTTTAAAAGAGCCAATTCCTCCAATATCAGTATTTTCTCCACAACTTATTTCTGTAACGCCAACTCCGTCATACCAGCCGTTGTTTCCAATAAAGTTTTTCTGGGGAAATTTCCAGACATATAAATTTGGAGAAAATCCTCCTTCGGCGCATTTATAAATTATAGTTTGAAAACCTTCCGGTATGTTTGCCGTGTCAGATTCTGAAATGGGAGCTGGTTTTGTTTCTCCGCCTTCGCCGTTTGTATAAAAAATTCCAGCCACTTCGCCCAAAGGTGTTAATGAAGGCGTAATCAATACAGGGTTTATTGTTCTTATTAAAATAAAAGCTGAAACCATTAAAACCATTCCTAAAAGCGCCCCTTTGATTCTGTCTGTTGCGTCGGTTCGCATGCCGGGGTTGCCAGCTGAAACCATTAATTGCACGCTGGCAATAATTAAAGAGATCAAAGCAATTACTCCTGCCAGCATTATTCCAAAACCAAACCAATAGCTGATAAATTTTGCCAGGCATTCGCTTCCCACGCAATTATTTATATCTGGCAAAAAAGGTATATTAGGATATATAATTTCCATAATTTTTTAAATTTAGCGTAGCGATATAAATTTTTGTTTAAATTATTATTAACGTTTTTCACAGCAAAACCAATTATCTGATAAGTTGGGAACTCCTAAATTTTTTAAATTTTGCCCGTAACAATGGGCTTTTATAATTTTTCCGTTTATTATTGTTTCTGCTCTGCCAATTGGAGGAATAATTTCATCTTCTGCCCTTTTACAGCTTAAAAGTTTTGCCTGCTCGTTATTCGCATTTTTTACCAAACTGCACTCGTTTGTTTTTGTTCTTGAATAAGTAACCTCTTTTAAAATATCTGACCTGCTTTGCAAAACAATAAAGTCATTAAAATCTTTTGTCCCTTTTTTTATTTTATCATAATATTTGCCTATGCCGTCTTTTTCAACGGGGCAACTGTCGGTTTTCCCACCCTTTAAAAGATTTATCATTTTTTGGCAGGAAATTCCGGCACAGGGTTTAAAACCGCAAACGCATTTTTCAACTTCTTTTCCGCTTTCCATCACTTTTGCATTAACATACTGGCAGTCAGTAGAGCAGGGTTTTCCATTTTCACAAACGCTGTCGCACCTGCAATAGCTTTGCGGATTTTCATTGCCTATTTTTTTTACATAATCTGCCATGTCGCTGATATTTTTTGCAATGTCTTCAAGTTGTTTCATTAATGCTTTTGCCCAAGTTTCAGCGCCGTCAACAGTTCTGCCCACTGGAATTTCATTTTCTTCTGAACAAAATCTTTCGTTTCCTATTGGAACCGGTTTTTTTTCAGCAGTGTTGTTCCACCAGTTTTGTTCGCAATAAAAAGTTAAAGGATCGTCGTTATAAGAAAATTCATTGCATTGCCCCACAACCACATTAGTTTCAGAAATTGCTGTTTCGTTTACAGTTTCGCAAGGGCAGGCGGGGCAATTTGAAGAAGCCGGGCATTTGCTGGTTTCAGGATAAATGTCAATGCAGGGGGCGCTGGCTTCCGGCTCAAAAGGGGCATAAGGATTCTGGCATATTTGAGTTCCAGGATGCTGAAAAATATATGATCCAGAATAATTTTTTCCTGTAGAAAATGGTGGCCACAAACATTCAGGATAACCGGCGTGCTGGTTAGACCCATTTTTGCAAAGGTAAGAGCTATTTATGCAATCTTTTAAATAATATGCGTTATCAATTAACCCTGCGCAATATCTTAGCCCGGGCGGATTAAAAATGCACACGCCCTCATTTTCTACAAGGCATTCAGAATCGGCTCCGCATTGTTGGGCGCATTTTGCAATATCAGCAGAACAGCCTGGAAATTTTTTTGCGCAGGAATTTGAACATTGCCCCCTGCAATAAGCTATGCATCCTGAAAAATTTCCAAAATTATCTTTTTTTACGCATTCTCTCTGGTTGTAGCATTTTTCCATGCAGATTTTTTGCTTAGCTAAACAATTAAAATCATCTGCTTGGCATTGTTCGCAGTTTTTATAACACGAAAGGTCTTTTTGCGGGTCGCCGGGGCATAAATTTTGGCAGGAATTAAAACAATTGGAATTTCCATAACTAAATCCATTGCAATATCTTGAAATATCAACTGGGTTTCCGGTGGTGGCGTCAGAATAAGTTTTATTTTTTAAAATAATTTTTTCTTCAGGCCGGGTCTGTTCGTATATTTTTAAAAAATCAATAGAAGATATGGCATAATAGCATTTCCCCAATTCGCCTTTTGCTTTAGATAGCTGGTCTGAGTCGCTTTTAATTTTTGACTTTAAATCATTAATTTTTTCTTCAAAATACATTAACTGCTCAATAAGTTTCAAATTTTTCCATTTATCTTCGTCAATAACGCCGTTGGCCTCAACAATACTGGAGATATTTGAAAGCTGGGTTCTAAATTCGTCTAACCCGCGATATTGCTTATTATCGGTCCCCGCGCATCCTGCAGGCGCGCCTAATTTAATTGGTCCGTGTTCTATTAAATCCTTAACTGAAAGATTTTTTTTGGGATTATTTGGGTCTTTTATTCCAGAATCTGCCGGGCAGCAGCTGTTTGCCATTGTTTCTTTTGAAAACTTGCAGGATTGTTTTGAACAATTTCCACTGCACGGATCCCCTGATTTTTTGGCGCTGTCTTCGTTTGTTTCGCATTTGCCGGAATAGTCATTATTTCTATCGCACTGATTTTGTGTGTCACAAGTCTGTTCGCAGATAGGCTTTCCTTTCTCGTCTGAATTTTCGCATTTGCACAGTTCCATTAATTTTGTTATTTCATCCGATAGATCTTTTATTAGTTTTGCTTTTACCGCCGCAGCTTCTATTAGTTTTGCAATGCAATCTGCCCTGTCGTGGTCTCTTAGCGTAGGGCCGCCTTCAGGGGCAGAAATGGGATCTCCGTTATAATCAAAATCATAGCAATCCATTGTCCTTGCCAAAGTATTTTCAGTTAAAATGCCTATTGGAATTTCTGAATAATAAACTCTTGGCGTGTTTGGATTTAGCATTTCAGGTATTGGATTTGCAACTATTACCGGAGTTAGCCCGTTAAGCCTGAAAATAGCTAAGTCAGGATTTATAGTATAAACAATCAAATAGGCGCCTAAAATTAAAAATAATCCTAAAATTCCGGCTTTTACCCAATCTTTTCCTTCCCCTGTAAATTTGCCGCTTCCAAAAGAAACTAGATAATAAATTCCTCCAAATATTATAACAATGGCAGATAAGGTTGCAGAAAGAAATATTCCAATGCTAAAAAAATATCTGGCGTATTCAGGAAAAGTTGAGGTGTCATTTATGTTAAGCCCAAAAATAGGAGGATAAGAAATTTCAGCGGCATAAACAAAACCAGACGCGCCTAAAAATGCGCTAATAAAAAAAAGCAGTAAAAGAAATTTTCTATTTTTAGCCATTAAAAATTTTCTTTTGTGCGGGTTATATTTTCGCCGGTTTCTAATTTTCTTTTTGCTTCTTTGATGTTTAAAATTTCCTGGGGATTGGTAGTAATTATTTTGTCTTCTGTCTGGGATGCCACCACAGAAATTGCAACGTGTTTTTTGCCGGCAAAAAATAATCCTTCTCCAACAGCCGCTTCCAGAAGCAGAAATTTTTCCTGTTCGGTTAAATTAAAAGTTTTTTGCACAATATCAATTGTGGCAGGAGACTGCTTTAACAAAAATTGCAGAGACGAGTTTGTGATAATTGCCCTGCCATAGTCTGACTTCATAAAATCGGCAACGTCTTGGGTAATTGTGGTAACTCCAAGCCAGTATTTTCTGCCCCTTTTTACCAAACCGAATAAAAACGAAGCTCCGTCTTCTGACTGCATAAGCCACCAGGCCTCATCAATAACCATGATTCTCTTTTTAAGTTTTGAACGCACTATATTCCAGATATAACGCATTATTATATAAAGGGCTATGGGCTTTAAAGATTCTTCCATGTCTCTTATGCCAAAAACAACAAAATTTTTGTCTATTGTAATATTTGACTGCTGGTTGAAAAAATCGGCAAAAGTTCCTTTGGTAAATTTTTTAATTCTTTTTACCAGAGATTCGGTTCCCGCCATGCTTTCTAAAACTTCGGCAAAATCAGACATTAATGGAGTATTATTCTGCCAGGTTTTTGGGTCGGATTCCGGCGTAATATCTCTTACCGCATAAGTTTCAGTTAATGCTTCGTCTATTATGCTGTCTTCTTCCGGGCTTAAACCGCCAAGCATAATTCTTAATAATCCTACAAGGTTTATAATGCTTGACCTTAAAATGTCTTCTGGGTCGTCATCCTGGCCCGGCAGGGGCAGATCAAAGGGGTTCACGTGGCTTTCAGAGCTTAAAGAAATTTTAAAAAATGCTCCGCCCACGGCATCAGATAAAACTTCGTACTCATTTTCCGGGTCAATTATTATGCAGTCTATGCCCTGCATTAAATAGCGCAAAATCTCCAATTTGACCATGTAGCTTTTTCCGGATCCCGATTTTGCGAAGACGACACAATTCGCATTCTCTAAACTGAACCTGTCAAATAAAACCAAAGAGTTATTGTGCCGGTTGACCCCGTATAAAATTCCTTCGTTAGAGCTTAAGTCAAAAGAAATGAAAGGAAAGGCGGTTGAAAGGGGCTCGGTGTCCATTGGAGTGTGAACGTCAAGCAAATCTAATCCGTAAGGATTGCATGAAACAAACCCTTCTTTTTGCCGGAACAGGGCCGGCTTTATATAAATTAGCCTTGATTCAAAAATAGATCTTAAAGTAAGTTCTGTGTCGCGCAATTCTTTTTCTGAATTTTCATAAACAGTTATATATAGCCCAAACCTAAACATTCTTTCCTGGGCTGTCATTAATTTGTCTCTTAAATTTTCAATGTCTTTGTAGGCGATTTCCAAAGCCGGGTCGCGAACCAAACCTTTTTCTTCCCTTTCTAAAATTTCTGAAGAAACTTCGGTTATTTTTTTTCTTAATTTTTTTAATATAAGCTCTGAACTTATTGGATGTATAAAAAATGAAATATCTATTGGAGTATTTAAATCTATAACCGGAGAAAACCAGCCGGTGTTTAAATATCTTGGATAAGAAAAAACAAAAAATGACTTGGCAAACCTTTCTCCAAGTTTTATGTGGTCTTGGGTAATTCCAATATAAGGAGGGGCTATAATATCCCTTACATCAAACCGCTCTTCTTCAAAAATTTTATCCTCCAGCGGGTCGTCTTTTTTCTTCCCTAAAAGATTGTCTAAAAAAGGAAAATCCATAAAGCTAATTTTCAATTTCTAATTTTCAATTTCTATTAAATTTTTAAGAATTAAGACTTAATAAAATAGAACTTTAATAAAAATTAGAAATTATAACTTAGAAATTTATTTTAGCAATTCTGGCAGTATCTCCGGGTAGTACCCAATTTCTGCCTGTTCTGGATGGTGAATTGACCAGAAAAGCTCTATTAATTCAGGGGTTGTCAAAGGTATGGCTTCCAGCCCGCACCTGCGCAAACCCATTGCCAAAAATTCCATTCTCTGCCAGAGCTGGGTTTTGCATCTCTGAAAATCTGAATCATTCATTTCTTTTTGCTGATTTTTTTTATCTCCTGAAATTTTCTTTAAAAAATCAAATTGTTTTGCGGCTCCGCCAACTCCAAAAATTTCCATTAAAGTGTAAGGCACCACAACATAAAAACTTTTTGTCATAACTGTGTCGCCCACCACCATATTTTTTATAAATTCCCTGTAAGCTGAAGTTTGTTTTTTTAACAATTCATTGGTTTGCTTATTTTCCAAATCTTTTAAAGTGTCTAAATACGGAGTTATATTTATATTTCTTGACTGAATGACAATCTGGCAGGAAAAATCTAAAGAGTTTAAAAAATTCTGGTAAGCGTAAACAACGGCTGTTTGTTCTTCTTCAGATTTTAAGGCAAAATTTATAGACGAAACCATCATCACTCCTCTAATAGAGTTATTTTTTAAAATAAGCATCCCTTCTCTAATATCTTGTATTTCCAAAAATTGTTGAGTAGCTGATTCAGCCATGTCTCGAAATTTCTAATTTCTAATTTCTATTAAATTTATATTTTTTTAAGTTTCTAAAACATTTTTGTTTTTGTCCATTGTATTAGTTGCCTTTTGGAAGATTAAATGGAACTCATGAGCTTCTTGCCAAAATTTTATTATTTTTTCTTTAAGATCGGGGTGATATTTTGCCAAAAGTCTTAGCCAGTATTTTGTTTCATTAGCTTCTTTTTTTGAGATATAAATTTTATTTCTGAAATCCTTTTTTGAACTTGATGCATTGGCTTCATAATAATTAGCTCCAATAGAAGTTGCAGAGCGGGCAAGTTGTGTGATTATATTTTTGTTTATATCGTCACGTTTAATAAATTTTAAAAATTCTAATAAGTTTTCCGAAAATTCGGCGGTTCTGGCCTCTAAATTATATTCTTTATTATTTGAATCTTTATTCATTAAAAATTTAATAGAAATTAAAAATTGAAAAATTAAAAATTACTTCGTTCTCAATTCCACGTCTGTGTGAGTTTTTCTTAATTGGCTGGTTTGGGCTTTCAAAACCGGGCCTTCGTCTATTTTTTTAATTTGAGCCCGTTTTATTGATTTAAAAGGATAGGGGGACTCTTTCTTTTTCCATGTGTAGTCTTTGGCTCCTGCGGCAAAGCCAATTGAGTTCATTAAAATATTTAAAATTGGCACGCCATTTACGCTTACAAATGCAAGAACGGTTGCAGCGGATCCAATTATAAGGCTAGCCATTATAAAAAGAAAAAATGGCAAAACAAAATACAGCATAAAACAAATTACTCCGGCTCCCACCAGATAAAAAAATTGCCTGAAAGAAATAAAAAATGCGATTTTTCCTTCTTGTTCAATAAATTGAGGAATTGGATACTGCTCCATCGTGTAATTTTCAATTTCTAATTTTCAATTTTCATTAAAGATTTATTTAAAATTTAATAGAAATTAGAAATTATAACTTAGAAATTATTGTTTTATTATATCACGTCAATAACCAAATAAAACAATAGCTTGTCCACATCTTGACAAGTATATGTATCATATGCTATAATTAAATATAGGCTTGAGAGTGTTTCTCTTGCCCGTGTTCACTGACAAAAACCCGCCCAGGGCGGGTCATAAACTCATGAAGGAGTGAAAGATGAGTCCGTTAAAAATGTTTCTGATTGGAGTTCCCTTTGCTGTTGTGGGCGGCATTCTAATTGCTGTCTGCTTCGCCTTCCCCCTCGCCACGATTTTGGTGGTACCGCTTGTTGTCGGCGTTCCCTTGGTGAGCTACTACGTTTTTTTGAAGATGGTCAAGTACAACATACTTTGGACCAGCGTCGAAAAAGGTTGGTGCAGGATTATCCTAAGGTGGCGCGATTATCACAGAGAAATCGGCCCCGGTCTGCACTGGATTGGCATTCCCGGTATGTACACTCTTTACAAACGCAAGATGACGTTTTTGAAGAGTTTGACCGACAAGGACGGCAATCCGCAGGCTGAACCGCATGAAGACGAAGATATTAGTAGTTTCAAAACTACTGATTATCCTTATGCTTTTCCTTTCAAGGATGAAGAGGATAGCCATGGCCTGCCTTTGTCTGGATTGTTGGCGGTCATTGCGCTTTTGGAAGATTATGAAAAGGCATTTTTTGTGGGTAGTGATTGGTACTCAATCATGAACAGCGAAATTATGCCTTGTCACCGAGACGTTCTTGCTCGAATTTCGTATGACGATGATATTGTTGGACGAGATACGGACGAAGAACAGGCTCGGAAGACTTTCAGCGAGCGCTTGTGGGAGGCTATGAACCAGCGCAAAAATGGTAACCTTTCTGTGGTAGAAAAATTGCGCAACCTGTATGGAATTTGGGTCAAGTCAATCGAGCTTAGAAGCATTGACCCTCCAGAAGGTTGGCGTAATACCACTCTTGCGCCCTACAAGGCGCAGAGGGAAAAAGAGGCTGCTAAACATCAGGCAGAGGCAAGCGCCATTCTGTTTGATGACACCAACCAAGCTTTGAAAATTTGGCTGGAAAGCCAGCGCGTTATTGGGAACAAACCCACGCGCGAGCAGATTCTAGCTAAACAGAGAGAGCTCGAAGCGCGAGCAAAACTCAAGAGCCCCGGCTATCAAGAGCTTCACATCAAGGGTCTTGAGGGGGCTACCACTGCGGTCATCGGCGGCGCAAACGCCGGCATCATGATCGGCAACCAAGGCCCCAAAGGCAACCCCGGTAACCCCAGCGGTCAAGAAAAAAATCCCGGCCAGATGACCGACGAAGAACTGGACCAATGGGCCCAGGACTATGTGAACAAAAAAAAGAAAGGAAAAGGGTAAGATTCTGCAATGGGCAGAATCAAAAAGGGCGAGTTCGCTTTGCGCGGATATCGCCCTCTTATTTTGCAAATTTTTACTCAACTGGCTCCCTATAAGAATCCGGGCCACTGGGTTTTGTCCTTTCTGGCGGAACAGTTTTTTGAGGAAGTTTACCAAGTTTTTCTGCAACAGGTTTTTCGGTTTTTACTTCTTTTCTGATTTTTTGCATTTTTTTTTCATTTTTTTCAACGTTTATCTTTGGCATTTGTTTCATAAAAGACAAAAGATTTTCTTCGGTATTAACCGCTGGGACATTTTCAGCAACTAATTTTTCTGGCACAGTAAATTTTTTTGCGAAAGGTAAAAGTTTTTCTTTTATGTTTTCTAATATTTTTTTGGAGATGGGTTCTATTACTTTCAAATTTTTTTTAAGTAAGGCAACTGCATTTTCTTCGGTAATTTTTTTGGCGAACAAATCTTTTGCCACAGTATTTATTACCGTAATTTTTTCCAATAAAATAGAAAAATCATCATAAGATGAATCATAAAACGAAAACGCTACTGCGCTACTTTTTTTTAGAATATCAGAAATTATTTCTCCTATGCTTGTGTTTTCTGGCAATTCAAAAATTATTTTTTCCATTTTTTGAAATTTTTATTTCTTTATAATTGTGTAACAACCCCGAGTTTTTTTCTAAGCTCATCAGTTCTCTTTCTATTTCCAGCTGCGTACGCGGCCCTTAATTCACTTCTAAGATATGCAACATGGCTCTTTATATCATCAGAATTTTGTCCTGATAAAAATCTTTCTGCGCTACTCAATCTGCCAGCATCTACGTTTTCTATAAATTCTCTACTCTTTAAGGCTTCTCCTGGCAGTTTGCTTACACCCTCGCCGCTAAGCCTAGAAAATCCTTTATTTATTCTTTCTTGCGCCGAACTTCCTCTTCTTATTGTTATTTCTTCAGGTGACACTTGCATGTTTTTGGTATAAGCCTGCGCCGCCTCATAAGTGTATCCCGCATTGTCCATAAGATCTTTTTGTTTGTCTGCAATTATTTTGTTTTGAACATCTTTATCAGTCATTGGCGCTAAACCAAGCGCATTTTCGGTTGTCCTTTGGGCTCTTAAATCAATTCCCGCCTGCCTTATTTCAACGGCAGAAGGCGGAGTGCCGCGTTTTGCAACCTGCAATGCATAATCTGCCGCAGTTCCTGGATTATTTTTAACAATTTCAGCTGCTCTGTCAGCCATAATTTTGTTGTAAGCATCTGTGTCTGTGGCGCCTCCGGCAAATGTTTGAGGGCGCTCTTTTGTAAAGGTGTCTTTTGAAATTCCCATGGCAGCTGCATGCGCAGCAATAGCATCCATCTTGTTTGGATTAATTTTATCCAGCGCTTTCCTTTTAGCAAGTATTTCCGCGGCAACAGCTTTATCCTGCATTTGTTGGTGAGTAATTGGCCTTTGTTCGGCAATCTTGGCAAGCTGGTCATTGTCTGTTATATTATCCAGTCTCTTTCTGGATTCTTCCAGTCTCTTTGCTTTATTCCCAACAGTAGTTCCCTTGGAAACCAAGCCAAACTTTTCTCCCGCTGCCGTCGCTTTATCTTTTGCGCCGGCACCCGCCCTTTGTGCCAGTCCTTTTAATCCAGTCGCGCCAAGCGCCCCCATGCCGGCTTTACCCGCTGCTCCCATTGCAAGACCAGCTACTCCACCAGCTAATCCAATTATTGCGCTTGCTCCCATTCCGCTACTCTTCGTGGCAATTTTAACTCCAACAATCATAATCACTAAAATAACAAGAAGATCAGTCCACGAGGTTGTTGCCGATGCCGGATCTCCAAGCATTTGAGTAGCTACCCAGACAAAAAACATGGCTTGTATACCTACAAAAGTCCATTTTAAAAAATGATTCCACCATTCTGTCCATAATTTTTTTGATGCTGGAAATATCCAAAATGTAAATGCTAAGGGCGACAAAATAAATAAAAGCGCGAGTATTGCGTATCTTTCAATAAATATAAACGAAAGAACAAAAAAGGTTATTGCAGTTGCAAGATAAAATGCGCAAAACCATAAAATAGATCCAAGGTATGCATTTGCATCTCCGTCTTTGCCAGCTTCAATTGCCGCCGCATTATCTGCTGCAACTAATGTTTCTACTATTGCCATGCCTTGCGAGCCATTTGGATTGATTCCTGCCAAACTTTTAACAGCTATATTCGATGTGTCTATTAATATGCCACAAAAAATATTAGAAAAGTTAATTAAAAGAGCGATCATTATTAGGGGTAGTAGTAGTTTTTTTGCCTGATATTCTTGAATCCTTAGGGTTGTTGCAATACCTACAATAACAAAACCTAAAACAATAAGCATATTAGCAAAATCTCTGACAGTACTCCACCCTGCGAATAAAATTGAGTTTTTAGTTATTGGTTTATCTAAAAAATGCGAAACCACTTCTGAAAAAAGCCAGCTGGCTATAGCCGCGGCTTTCCAGAATATCCAGTCTAATGAATCAGCAATAGCTGAAACAAGACCACAATAAACATTTAGAACCCCTTCACACTGTATCCTCCCTTTATCTGCTTCGCCTCTTTTTGGTTCAACGCCAAAAGCGTTTCCCGTTACCTGTCCCGTGTGCGGATCATAATATGGCGGATTAAATTGGGCAAAAGCTAATTTAACATTTGGTAAAACAATGCCCGAGACAACCAAAAACAAAAGAACAAAAATTAATGTTTTTTTGTTTTTTAAAAATGTGATTTTTGGATTTTCCATGGTGATTTTTAGAATTGTTTTTCTACTTCTTCTTTTATTTCTTTTTTAATGTTTTCTGACTCGGTTTCAAAAATTTTTTTAAAGTTGGGCGTGTGGTTTTTGATAAATTTTTCTTTTTCCGCTTCACTGCCCGACAGAAAAACTTTTTCCATGATACTTCTGTCTTTCTCGCCCAGTTTCAGGTAAACATTTTTTATGGCTCGGCCTAAAATCAAATCAAAAATTTTTGAATTTAAAGCCGTTTCTTCTGTTGATAAATTTTGCAAAAAACCGTTTGTCATTTGTAATTTTTATTTTTTCTCTTTTTTCCCTTCAAATGAAAGCGCTTCCTGCCCAATCTCAAACCCCTCTTTGAATCCCACATCTCCTTTTTTTTCGATGGCTCTTTTTGCAAATTTAAACAATCCAAAGAGTATTTTACCAGAAATCACAAGCAAAGCTCCCAGAGAGATGCCCGTCACTGCGGCTGTTCCTTTAATATCTTTCCAATTTTCAGAAGGGCTAAAAAATTCTTTGGCTTTTCTTGACCAGTATGAGCTCAAAACAGGGTCTGCCGCATCTTTATTTTCAAGCGAATTTATAGCATCGCTTACAGCTTGCTCTGGGTTTTTTTCATTTTCAAGATGTAGCTCGTTTTCGATCATTTTTTGTTTTTGAAAAGTGAGGCTATAAATCCGTTAAATTTGTTAACTCTTGACATAGAATTATATTCTGATATACTTATAAATAGAATCTATAGGAAAAGGCACTTTTTAAGGTTTCGTCCTTAGGCGGTGCCTTTTCGTTTGTACTCTAGTTTTTCTCTAAGATTATCCATGAAGGTAATTTTTTCTTTTGCCGTTTCCTTCAATAATGAAGAGCATTTTTCAAAATATGGGCTCATTACAACTGCCAACTTTTTATTTTTGTAAAAATAGTCTATCAAGGAATAAAAATCGCCGTCGCTTGTAACGATCAGCGCCTTATTAAATTTGTTTTCATGAAAGTCAATCATTGCTTGCAAAACCAAGTCTGCATCCACATTGCCTTTTGGTTTTTTTTCGCCATCTAAAATTACCGGTTTAAAAATCAAAATATAGCCGCATTTCTGCAAAGAACTGTACATATTCTGATGTTTTGGGATGTATCCTATAAAAATATATGCTTGAGTTATATTATATTTTTCTTTTAGATAAGTTCTAAATTTTTTGAAATCCAAAAACCAGCCCATACTTTTAATACCAAGGTTTAAGTTCTGGCTATCTATGTATGCGAAATTGTTTTCTTTGTTTTTAAATTGCAACATTTTTGTTTTTGAGAAGTGAGGAGACCATAGTCGAATTTGAAATTTGATTGCTTGCTCCCCGTAGGGTTAATTTACAATTTGAAATCAATTTAAATTGACTAAATTTATAAATTATTTAATTTTACACTATTTATAAACTTCAAGGTAGTCAAAAGTTATCCACAGTCTTTGCAAGATTTTTCCAGTCATTTACAGACAGGGTTTCGGCGCGTTGTTTTGGGTTTAAATTATTTTTTTTCAGCCAGTCGGCTGTTTTTTCTTTGGTTAATTTAAGGCCGGCAGATAAATTTCCGCCAAGCTGTTTTCTGGGGTGCGAGAAGCCGGCTTTTACCACTTTAAAAAATAAATTGTGGGACTCCCGATGTCCCACAATTTTATGGGGGGTGATTTTTATGATGGCGGAATCTACTTTGGGAACAGGCCAAAAACAATTTTTTGAAACATAAGAAACAATTTTCGGACTCGCCCCCTCACTCGGATTTGAGTGAGGGGGTAAACAGTAAAATTGTACAGAAACCGCCAGTAAACTCATATTTGGGGGAGAGGCGCAAATTCTTTGGGCTACTTCTTTCTGCACCATTAAAACCATAAAGTCGGGCCTATTTTCGGCTTCTAATAAAAATCTTATTAAGGGTGCGGTAATATAATAGGGAATGTTGGCGACCACTTTATATCTTGGTAATAATTGTGCGGTCGCATCAACATTACTAAGATTTAGTTTTAAAATATCGGCGTTTATGATTTTTATATTTTTATAGCCTGACAGGGTTTCTTTTAAAATTTCAACCATTGTTTTGTCTTTTTCTATGGCAATAATTTTGCCGACGTGTTTTGCCAGCTCTTGCGTTAAAGTTCCAATGCCCGGGCCAATTTCTAAAACAGTGTCATCTGGTTTTAAATTGGATGCCTGAATAATTTTATTTAAAATATTTTTATCAATTAAAAAATTCTGCCCCAAAGCCTTTGACGGGTGTGTTTCATATCTATTTAATAATTTTTTAATATCTGCTGGAAAAAGTAAATTCATTAAGATATTATATCATAACTAGGTGTGTATAACTATTTGACTAATTGCCTTTTAAATGGTAAATTTAACCTACATTGTTAAAATTATTTAACAAAGTATTAATAAGGATAAAACGGCTTAAAATTAACGGATTATTTAGAAATCCTTTATTTTATTTTGGCCTGTCGGCCTTTATTTTGTTTGGAGCGATATATTCTGGATCTAGCAGTTTTGCCAGTTCAAACGGTTTAGACAGCAGCCGCGCGTCGCTTTTAAATTCTTTTTTTAGATTAGACAATATTGATAAAGGCAATTTGTTTTTCAGCCAGGGCAAAGTTTTGGCAATAGAAACTCCGGATTTAAAAATTGTGCAAGACAACAGTTTGGGAGGGGTTTCTACAACACAAGTGCTAACTCCAAAAGTTTTGGGCGACATGCTGGGAACTTCTAACCAGAGCAGAAAAGATGTTATTGAATATAATGTCCAGCCCGGAGACACATTGCAATCAATTGCGCAGACTTACGGCATTTCTGTGAATACTTTGCTTTGGGCAAACAGCCTGACCGCTTCTTCAACAATTAAAGTTGGCCAGACGCTGGTTATTTTGCCCGTAGACGGAATTGTTTATGTTGTGAAATCGGGAGATACTGTAAGCGACCTTAGCAAAAAATATAAATCAAAAATTGACGAAATAGTCGCTTTTAACGGCCTCTCAGACGAGGGAGATGTATATATTGGAGATGTTTTGATTCTTCCTGGCGGAGTTATGCCTCCAAAAGCAACCGGGCCCGTGCACGTTGAAGTTCCGCTGGCTGACAACTTCTTTATTTTTCCAACGCAGGGAACTATCAGCCAGGGGTTGCATTATTATAATGCGGTAGACGTATCAAACAAATGCGGAATAGCTATTTATGCGGCGGCTTCCGGCATAGTTCAAAGGGTAAAATACGGATGGAATTTTGGCGGAGGAAATTATGTGACAATTTTGCATGCAGGAAATGTGGTAACCTATTACGGGCATTTAATGGCAATTTTTGTAAAACCTGGCGACAAAGTTAATGTTGGAGACAGAATTGCTTTAATGGGCGGGGGAACCGGCACTGTGGGAGACGGAATTTCAACCGGATGCCACGTGCACTTTGGCGTTACGGGAGCCAAAAATCCTCTGGCAAAATATTATGTGGGAACAGCAATAAATTTAAAATAGCGTCAGGGTATAGCGTTTAGGGTTTAGAAAAAAACAGCCCCGAAATAACGGAGTTGTTTTTATTTATTTAACTAAAAAACCCTATACCCTATTGCCTAAACCCTACCCCATGCATTTTATGCAAAGTTTTGCCTCTGGGACGGCTTTCAGTCTTTCTTCTTCTATTTGTTTTCCGCACTTTTTGCAGACTCCGTACTTATCGTTTTTTATTTTTTCTAAAGCCAAATTCACATCCTTTAATTTTAACTCAAAATTGTGCTCTAAAGAAACAAGGTTATCATATTCTTGAACCTCGTCGGCCTCTTCTTCCATGTTGCCGTTTTCCCTGTTTGGATATTTTGCATCCCAATTATGTTTTAAATTTTTGTCTTCCGTTGCAAAACTTTTTAGTTCTTTTTCCAGAGACTCTTTTTCTTTTTCTAATTTTAACTTTAACTCTTCAATTATTTTTTTGTTCATGGTTTTTTGTTTGTTCTTCAACTTTTTGCATAAATTTTTTTCTTTGCTCTTCTTCGGCCTCAAATTTATTTTTTACAGGGGCTATTATGCCTGCCTGCCCTGAGTCCGGCGAATGGGTCCATTGCTCCCTTTGGACCCGCTCGTTCATTTGGGCTTTTGTTTTTGATATTTCAGCTGCCCGTATTTTTTGCTGTTCAGCCCCCCCTCTTCTTTTTTCCTCTTCTCTGGCCATTATGGCAGAATAAATAATCCGTAATGTTTCGTCTGTTTCTTTTATTTTTCTATGGATGCTATTTTTTTCATCTGACAAGACTTCTAATTCTCTGTCTGTAATTTTAACTTTATTTGTAAATTCGGCTAAATCTTTTTCCGCCTGCCACCTCTTTTTTTCTATTTCCTGCCTTTGCCTCTCTAATTCTCCTCTTCTTTCCTCCATGCTCTTTTTTTCTGAAGGAATATTGCTAAGCGCTTCTTTTTCTTCAATGTATTTTTGCTCGTTTTCAAGCTTTTTTTCGTCTTCTATAACATTTTGAAGTTTTATTTCCTGGACTTTTATTTCAGAAAGAGTTTTATTTTTTTGCCTGATCAGCAACGGCTCTTTTTCACCTTCAAATAATTGAATTTGGTTTTCAAAATCAAGGCGCTGGGCCTCTAAAAGAAAAATTTGCTGTTTTTCCGCTTCTTCTGCGTATTTTTTTAAGTCTTTTTCAGCTTCTCTTTCTTTTACGGCGCTGTTTTGCAATATCTCTTCCCGCTTTTGTTTTTCTGCGTCTTGCTGGACTTTTTGTTTTATTATTTCCTGTTTTTTTGCGGCTTCTATCTGCTCTTCTTCAATTGTTTTTAAGTTTGCTATTTTGTCTCTTTCTTTTACAGCATCAACCTCCCTTAATTTTTGAAGGTCTTTTTTCATTGTCCTAACCTCGGCTCTTTTCAAAAAATCCCTTACTTGTTGTTCCTCAATTTCCGTCACCATTTGCTTTTTACAATAATTTTTTGATTTGTTCAATAAACTCTTTAATATCAGTCAACCTGTTTTGTAGAACATCATAAACCTTATCATAATCTATTTTGTCGTAATCATGAGCTATGAAGTTTCTAAAACCAGCCATTTTTACCATTTTTTCTCTAAGTTCAACAGAAATAATTTTTTCTTCTTCCAATATTTCAAACCCCTCTCTTAACGTCGTCGGTTTGCGAAAATCTTTTAATGATATAAAAGCTTCAGCGGTGTCAATTGTTGCCTGAGATACCAAATAAAGATATCTTTCAACGGCCCCTTTTATGTTCAAATCGTTTTCAATCTCTTTCCTCGTATATTTTTTAAAGTTTTGTAAAATCGTCAAATACTTTTTTACAGAACTTATTTTATTTTCAACTACAGAAAAATTTGTCATATTATTTTTTTACGCTTTTGTTAAATTGTGCCTTAAAAGCAGAGAGTGAAAATCAAAATATTCATTAAGGATTCTTGGCTCAACTATAACCTTGAATGGTTCAACTTGTAAAATTAAGGTTCCATCTTTTATGACATTGTATTTCATTTCCGGCGCGTCAATATCGTTTAAAACAACCAAATCGACACTGTCTGTTTTTAATGATTTGGTAATTTCGCTTATGATATTTAATTTCAATTCAAATCTTTTTTTTGCGTCTTTTTCATCTAAATATATGGCAAAATCATGGTCGCTTAGCGGACCAATTTTTCCGGTTACCCTTGAACCAAAAAGGTACACAAGTTTTACTTCTGGATATTTCTCAAAAACAGGAATTAAGTTTTTTATTTCTTTCGCTATTTCAATTGGCATTTATTTTGTAAATTTAAAAGTGGAAAGCAACTGATTATATTGAGTCAATAAGTTTTCTGGTTCGCCGAAAAGGACAATGCCCGCTAAAGTTGAAATTCCTTTTTGTTTCTGCATCATTTCATGTCTTACAAATATAGAAGCTTTTATAAACGTAAGATGTTAATATATTTTTATTTTCGGGATTTTGGCTTGAAGCCGGCTTCTACGGCAGACAAATTTATTCTACCAAGGTCGTCAACTGAAGTAACTTTTACGGGAATTTTATCGCCCTCTTTTACAACATCTTCCACGCTTCTGATTTTAAACGGGACTAACTGAGAAATATGGACCAATCCAGACTGGCCGGGCAAAATATCAACAAAACATCCAAAATCCATAATTTTCCTTACAGTTCCCTGAAAAATTTCACCAACAGCTACTTCTCTAACAATGCTTTTAATTCTATCAACAGTTCCTTCTACCGCTTTTTCGTCTTGACCGGTAACTGACACAAGCCCCGAATCTTCAATGTCAATTTGAACTCCAAATTCTTCAATTATTTTGTTTATAACAGACCCTTTGGGACCTACAACTTCGCCAATTTTGCTGGGGTTAATCATAAATGAAATTATTTTTGGAGCATACGGAGACAAGTTTTTTCTTGGCTCTGCAATTGTTTCCTTTATTATATCAAGTATTTTAAATCTTGCATCTTTTGCTCTTGCCAGGGCCTCTTCCATTATTTTTTTATCTATGCCGTCAATTTTAATATCCATTTGAATTGCAGTAATTCCATTTTTGGTTCCAGCCACTTTAAAATCCATATCTCCGTAATGGTCTTCTGGTCCTTGAATGTCTGTTAAAAGTTTATATTTTCCGGTTTTTTCATCTTTTGCCAAGCCAATTGAAATTCCAGCCACAGGCTCTTTTATTGGAACTCCCGCGTCCATTAATGCCAAACAGGCGGCGCATGTTGAAGCCATTGATGTTGACCCGTTAGAAGACAAAACTTCAGAAACAATTCTTATTGTGTAGGGGAATTTTTCTGGGTCTGGAATTACCGGCAGTAAAGCTTTTTCTGCCAAATTTCCGTGGCCAATTTCTCTTCTTTTAGGGCCTCTCATAGGAGCTGTTTCTCCAGAAGAATAGGGTGGAAAATTATAATGGTGCAGAAATCTTTTTTTGCCCACAAATTCCATGCCTTCTAAAAGTTGTTGGTCAGCCGGGCCGCCCAAAGTTAAAATTGATAAAACATGCGTTAAACCCCTAAAAAACATTCCTGTTCCATGGGTTCTTGGCAAAATTCCAACTTCTGCAGAAAGCGGGCGGATCTCGTTTGATTTTCTAGCGTCTGGCCTTTTATCTTTTTCAATAATATTCTTAATTATTATTCTTTCAATTTCTTTTTCAAAAAAAGCCAAAACTTGTCCCGACAGCAAAGTCCCGACCTCGTCGTGGACTCGCGAAGAAATCGGAGCTGTCGAGGATCCACGATTGCCTTCGGGCAATCGGGATTTTTCTTGTAAATATTTTATTAATTCTTGTTTTAAAACTTCCGCTTCGCCAAGATTTTTTTCGCCTGCTGGAGCGTCATTTATTGCTTTTTCTAATTTATCTCCAAGCCACTCTTTTATTTCGTTTTCAACATCTAGCTCAACTGCCGGCTCAAACTTATCTTTTTCTTTGCCTATTTTTTTAACAGCTTTAATTTGAAAATCAATTATTTTTTTAAGTTCTTTTTTGGCAACTTCATAAGCTTCTAAAACATCTTTTTCTGCAACTTCTTTGGCTCCCATTTCAATCATGTTCACCAAAATATCGTTATTTTTTTCAATGGCAGACAAAGTCAAATCCATATCTGTTTCTTTTCTTTGAGCGTAATTTGAGTTAAATGTCCATTCCCCGTTTCTGGTAATTCTTATTGCTCCCAAGGGACCGTTCCATGGAATATTTGAAACAGCCAAAGCAAAGCTGGCGCCAATCATGCCTAAAATATCGGGATCATTTTCGCCGTCCCAAGATAAACAGGTGACAACAACCTGAACTTCTTTTTTAAAATCTTTTGGAAAAAGCGGCCTTATAGCCCTGTCAATCATTCTGGCAGTTAAAATTGCCTCGTCTGTCGGCCTTGATTCCCTTCTTATAAAGCGCGAGCCGAATATTTTTCCGGCTGCATAAAATTTTTCTTCGTATTCAACTGTCAAAGGAAAGTAATCTATGTCTGGCCTTGAAAACGGAGACAGGGTGGCGGTTGCCAATACCTCTGTTTCTCCGCACTGCACAATGCAAGAACCAGAAGCTTGCTCGGCCCAGTTTGTTGTTTTTACTTTGAGGATTTTGCCCCCAATCTCTATCTCAAAAGTATCTTTTATCACTATTTTGGCTGCGAAATACGAATTAGTACGAATATGCCAAAAAGTTTTAGAAACCTAAAACACTTTCGTATAGCCGTACACTTCTTTTTCGCAGCCTGTTAATTATTTATTTTGTAAATTTAAAAACTTTGTCTGTATACCCAATCATGCGGCCCGATAGTTAAAAAATAAACCTTATCTCCGCCCGCAAACTTAAAAACAATTCTATACTTTCTATCAACACGAAAACTCCACATCGCTTTAGACTTAGGAGCCAATTTTTCGGTGTGGAGTG
>ERZ1292629.1584-Hain-H43-01um-R1-1584-length-21522-cov-11_pt1 | contig 21522 bp, 25 predicted proteins | sample MGYA00564399_ERZ1292629 | MGnify/ENA primary metagenome ERZ1292629 (study PRJEB36523, sample SAMEA6512636) | groundwater metagenome | collected 2019-01-08 | study: AquaDiva: Metagenomics assemblies of 32 groundwater samples | reverse complement strand
AAATTAGAAGAAATTAGAGTTTATAATCATTCCGGTATAGGGTCACTCTCATATTCTCCCATGAATTCAACTATTTTCAATAGCTTTTAAACCTTTCTAATTGTTACTATTATATAGTTACTCTAAATCCTAAACGGCTTACTCTTCGCCCAATACTCATCAAAATATCCCTTAAATGAATCTGCAATCTCCTGTTTTATTATCTCAACACCAATCCCCTTATCTTTTTGTAAAACAATTAAAGTAACATTTGCATAAACCATAAACCAAGAAGGCGTTTTAATTCCAGAAGGAAACTATCAAATATTACACATTTTTTAAAGATGTTTCAATCTTAATCTAACTCTTTTAACAAGTTTATCTTCTCAAATATTGGTGGTTGTGGAGTAGGGAACTTTTCAATATAACTAATATTAGGGCGGAACTTTTCAGTATAAAAAATCTTAAGGGGAAACTTTTCAACATCCCTTTCATCTCTTCTGACTCTATCTAGAAATGGATCATCTAGTTCTCTAGACCAAAGTGAACATCTTTCCTCATTTTCATAGGGCATGCCCCTTAATAGTTTGTCAAACCAGCTTTCTAAATACGTACTTCTTAGATTCATCATTTGTCTTTCTTTTTGAACGGGTGTTGAAAGTCCAACCGCCCTAAAAGTAGATGGAACAGTATTAGAATTAAGATCTAAATAAAACCAAACAGAAACTCTTTTTCCACGAAGATCAGTCATATTTCTTGCACTTAAGGCATTCATTAATCCATTAAATTCATCTTGTTTAGAATAAAATAGCTCTCCACTTTTTCTAGCTTCACCTGTCACAAATCTAACACTCCATCCTCGTGTCATTGAACCTCGAGCATCTTTTTTAATCTTATATAAACATTCTGCTCCTTCTGGCCTTGGTCCATAACCACTACCTATAATCTCTCCAGCATTCATAATAAATGCTAGTTTTGCAATTCCCCTACACTCTTCAGGAGCAAATATCCTCGGGCGTTCTAAAGCTAATTCCATCATCGTTTATACAAAAACTACTTATATTTATAAATCTTTCGTTTGTAACTATTATATAGTTACTCTAACTCTTAACATCCCTCGTTTCATCCGAAGGAACAACAACCTGGTCAATCTTCTCAAACTCATCTAACTTCTCCGCTGTATCTTTCTGAGTATCCTCGGCTTCCTTCTGGGCTTCCTGTGCCTGTATCTCCTTTGCAGCCTTCAAAGATTCATTCAAATCCAAAGAAAGTACTTTAGAAACTCCGTCATGCATGCTTACTCCATAAAGCAAATTGGCATTCATGATAATCGCATCATTGTGCGTAATAACAATATACTGCCCATTCTTCATATACTGATTCAAAAGCGAGGCAAGTCTCTCTGAATTTCTTTTATCAAGCGCAGCATCAATCTCATCAAATATATAGAAGCTATATGGCTTATATTCTTGAATCGCAAACAGCAAAGAAATAGCAACAAGAGTCTTCTCTCCTCCAGAAAGAGAAGTTACGTCAAAATACTTTCCTTTAGCCAATCGCACAACAATATTAACTCCTCCTGAGAATATATCTTCCCTATTTTCCATTTCCAGATATGCAATTCCCTTAGAATATAATCTTGAAAAGTTCTGTGAGAACAAATCGCTCATTGCTCTAAATGTTTTCATAAATGTCTTTTTCTTCTTATTATCAATTTCAGCAATTATAGACATAATATCTATTTTCTCCTTATCTAATATCAAAACTTTTTCCTGTACTGAATCAAATTCTTTCTTCAATTCATCATAAACTTCCAATGCTCTCATGTTAATACTTCCTATTTCCATTAATCCTTCTTGAGTTTTCTGCAATCTCTCCTCTAGAAAATTCTGACTTCCTTGAATAATCTCAACTCCAGAATATTCTGTAAATTCCATTTCCAAACTTTCCTTTGTAGCATCAATTCTTGCCTTTGCAACCTTAAGCATATTCATCTGGTCCTCAACGGCCCTCATATTATTACTCGCATCGCTCATATACATAGTCTTATCCTGAACTTCTCTTTGAATATGCTCTCTTTCTTCAAACAATTTCTTAAATCTTTTCTGCAATTCTTTTTCCTGTTCATCCTTTATTGCAAGCATTTTTTGCTTTCCTCCAAGATTGAGCCCCATATCTTCAATATCTCTACTATGATCTTCAATATCTCTAGTCGTCTGCTTTATGATATTTCTAATATTGTCTAACTCTCTAGTCTTGAAAAGCAGAGTTTGATCAACGCTTTCAAGAGTTCTAGAAGAAATTTCTTCAATTTCTAACATCTTAGAATGATATCTTTCTTCAACTGAAGAAGTATTATTCACTTTTTCCTCAAGATTCTTTTTTCTTTCTTCCAATTTTTGTAATTCGTTCTTAGCTATTTTTTCTTCATCCACTGCTCTTTTCAACTGGTCTTGCTTATCTTTCATAGTCTTATGTCTAACTAACTCTACTTCTGCCGAATTCAAATTATTTTCAGAAGTCTGTAATTCCGAATACAATTTACTTCTTTTTTCACTTAATGTTTCAATTTCATTCTTACTATCATAAATAATCTTATTTCCAGAGATAATTGTTCTTTCCTGCTCTTCAGATACATGATTTATATGGTCTGGAGTTATCTTACTTCTACATAATGGGCAGATATCTATTTTACTAACATCTCCTTTAACTTTTTCAGCTTTAGATATCTCCGATTCAGAAACAGAAATCTTCTTTTCATTAACCATAATCGTAGAAGAAATCCGCTCCAATTCAATTCTAATTTCCTTTACTCTACTTTTAACATTAGAAATTTCTTTATTACATTCTTCTTCGCCCTTATATTTCAATTGTTTAGCATAATCTTCCAACTGTCTAAGTAAATGTTCAGATTCAGCATTAGCCCTAGTAGCTTGTTTTTCCTTATCTTTTATTCTCTCTCTGTTAGCATTCAATTCACTCCTAACTGCTAGAATTTTCTTTCTCTCCTCTTCCAATTCAGCCAATTCATCTTTCTTCTTCTTCAAGTCGCTCGCTTTTTTAGCAACGAGAGGAGACTCTTGATTCAATTCCGTAATTTCTTGTTCAAGTGAAGGAATAGATTTTTGCATTTCTGCAATTCTTTTTTCACTCTGATTCTTTCTATTCTCAAAACTTTCTTTTCTAACTCTCAGCCCCTCAATTTCTACTTTCAAATTAGCAATCTGATTATGCAAACTTTCCTGTTCAAGTCCTGAAGCCTGTTGAATCTGTTTAGAAATAGCATTAGCTCTTTCTCCTAATTCCTCAATTTCTTTACGTATTGTTTCAACTTCACCTTTCTTCTTATCTTTCTGTTTAGCTTTTTCGTCCACTCCCTGTTGAGCACCATCTGAATCTTTTTTACTCTCCAAAATCTTTTTATTCAATATGGACGCTTTGCATCTTTTCAGCATTAATTGCAATTCAGTATACTTCATTGCCTGAGTTCTTTCCTTTTCTAGATTTCTCAAAAATGCTCCCTTCTCTCTTAAAGCAGAATTTATCTCTTTCAATTTATCGTCGGTTTTTTCCAATTCTTTCAATGCCTTTTCTTTTCTAGCTTCATAAATTGCAATTCCTGCAACTTCTTCTATAATCTTTCTTCTATCTTCAGGATGCATACTAATTATGCTTTGAATTTGTCCCTGCAATACTAAGTTAAATCCATATGGGTCAATCCCTGCTTGAGCAAGAGTTTCAATAACTTCAATTCTTGTTTTTGTCTCACCATTAATCTTGTAAACACTTGCCCCATTATGTTTTACAATTCTCATCAACGCAACTTCATCAGCTTCAATTCCAAATTTTTTATCACTGTTATCAAAAACTAATTCAACACTTGCATCTTTAACCGGCTTAACATATTTACTTCCCATAAATAATAAGTTCTTAGCTTTTGCAGCCCTCATAGACTTGATACTAAGTCTTCCCAGAACAAAACATAACGCATCCGAAACATTAGAGTTATGAGCAAACAAGTTATTAGCAATAAAATTATGATTATCTTCAATAGTTAAATCATAAACATATTTTTCCTTCTCAAGTTTTTCAATAGAAACAATCTCATCCCAAAATATATCAGAATTTGCAAGATTTTTAAGTAAAATAATTAATTCTCTGGCTTTTTCTATTCTTAATTCCAAACTTTCTTTAATAAATGAATAAAACTTTTGTAAATTTTGTGGACGAGGATTATACATTCTCGTTGCCCAACGATTTCTTATTACTCCCCTACTTAATCCTATTTGTTTTGATGCCTCCTGCCCAGAAATATTCATGTTATCCATAGTTTCAATCAGGCACGCGGGAGAATTGCTAAGTTCATGATAACTTTCCTGAAGCAAAGAATATTTTTGTTCAAACAATTTTAATGCATTTACTATTCCTTTTCGTGTTGGTAGACATCTATCTTCAGAGTAAGCCATAAGTGCAGGATATTCTTTTCTAATCGGCTTTAATTGAATTCCTAACAGCCCTGCAAGTCTTTTAACGTATAGATTAGTCTCCTTTGGCAACAAATCAACATTAGAATTTTCTTCTTTAACCTCTAAGATATGTTTAGTAAGAACTTCCAGTTTATGCTTGCATTTAAGGTTAATATTCTTTTCAAATCTCCTTAAGTTCTCATGTCCATAAATGTATATATAATTATACTCCCTCTGAGTTTTATTTTCAGTATTAGTTGCACAACACATTCTTTTTTTAATTTTAGATAGAATTCCAAATCTCAAAAGCAAATTTTGTATTTGTCTCGCCAAATCTTTATTTTTAGTGCAATATTCAATTACTTCAATATCTTTTCTTACGCTTCCATCAGTATCATAAAGCCCAGAAAGAAGATTAGAAATAATAGTTTTATTTCCCTGTAAGAATAAATTAGGTATTTTTTTTATTCCAGAAGTTATGCTTTCAGAATACCCTTTGATAAACATCCCTCTAATTTTCTCAACAAATTCTTTATCTCTTATATAAATTCTATTTACTCCTTTATCAATTCTTTCCTTATAACTAAAACCTAATTCGCTAACTATTTCTTTAAAATCTTCAATAATTTCTTTATCGTTATTTACAAATTCTATTCTATCTTTAGCAATATATCCATCACCAATTATATACCCTATTAATCTTGCAAACTCTTCAGAGCAGATATTTTTACCCTCAATTTTTATCTCTCTCGGCGAAGCAATCACATCTCCTTCTCTTAAGTTTTTTATCACTTGGCTTTCAACTTTTCCCTCAACAAAAGACATTACTGGATGACATCCAGTTGCCTTCAATTCCTTTCCATTTCTCGTCCTTATTCTATAAATCTCTTCACCTTCTCTTTTAATAAATTTAGAAATTTTCTTGCTTTCAATTTTCATATTTTCTTTATTCAGAGAAATTATTTCAAATTCGCCATTTCCATCAACATAAATACCATCATCAAGTGTTTTTATTTGCGAAGATTTTGAAATTTCTTGCTCAACAAGTTTTCCAATTTCAATTTCATTTCCATCTGCAAGCGTAACAATCTCACCATAACTCAAAGATTTCCCGCTACCATTCGGCCCTACTATAACATTAATTCCTTGATCAAATACTACTTCAGTTCTTTTCGCAAAGCTCTTAAAACCATGCATAACCATCCTCTTTATGTAAGTCATTCAAATTCAAAGATTTTAGAGCTATTTAAAAATTCCTCTAATGCCCTATATCCATCCTCTAACCCTAAATGCCTTTGAATTTCTAAATTCTCTATTCCACGGCCAATCAATCATAATGGTTGTGACTCTTCCATTACATAACTCCTGGGCATTTTCAACAGTATCTTCAATAACAATCCCTATATTCTCTTCTCTGCACATCTCTGCTTTCGTTCCAATTCCATCTTTAGTATAATGATTATATGTAAAAAAATGCTCTTTAAACACTCCATCGCCAAATTGTCTATTAATATACTCCAAAGTTCTATCTCTATACTTCCCATTTCTTGAAGTCATTAAGAATAATTCATTTCTACTTGCCAGTTCTCTAATTCCCTCAACTGCTCCCTCTAGAGGAGCAAGATTCCAATGAAAATCTGATTCTAAATACTCTCTTACCCTTTCTTCTGCATTCACAGGAAATCCAGGCACCTGAGAAAATTTATATGTATTAAACTGTCCAATAGTCCAATCAGTACCATATGCCCGATTATGCCATTCAACAAGCCCACCAACAAACGGAAAGAAGGTATCATCCATATCAACCCCGATTCTAACTCCAGATTTACCACCCATCAATTCAGGTATACTATTGTATTTCATTCTCTTTTTCAAGAAACATCATTCTTAAAGATGATTGCAATATTGAAGATATAATGTCTATATCTTTCAAAAATTCCTCTTTCAAGGCATGACTATATCGGAGGCATAGAAAATCTTTAGGTTTTCCGGTTCAAATAAAGATAGTATCTGTAGAAGGTATAAATTTGTTGGGTTCAAATCAGCGCAGAGGGTTTAAACCTAAGGTTTAGGATGTATACGTTCTCACGAGGAGCATGTATATAAAATATATATTTTTGTGTGTAAAATACGTCACATTTTTAGGCCGTTTTTGGTTTGTCGGCAAAGCTATTTGAAAATTATTTGATAAAAAATGTATTAGAAAACCTTTAAAAAAAGAAGATACTCTTAATCCTTATGACCCAAGTAGATATAAAATCAAAATTTGAATTTTTCAGGAAGAATAATCTTATATATTTGGATAATGCGGCGACTACACAGGTTCCAGATGAGGTAGTAAGAGCAGTAGAGCAGATATTGGAGTTTAGAGGCAATCCAAACAGAGGTTCTCATATAGTTGCAGATAAAAACAAAAGATGGATTGAAGAAGCAAGAGATAATATTGCAAGATTTATAGGAGCAAATGACCAGGAGATAGTATTTACAGGCAACACAACGGATTCTATAAACTTAGCAGTTGATACGATTGCACATTTGATTGAAAAGGGCGATGAAATAATATTGCCTATTTCAGAACATCATTCAAACCTCCTACCTTTTGAAAAGCTAATAAAAAAAGGAGCAAAACTTAAAGTTGTTCAATTGAAAGATTACGTTGTTGATATTGAACTTATCAAAAAGGCAATAACTAAGAAAACTAAGATTTTGGCTTTAAATCATGTATCTAATGTTTTGGGAAGTATTAATCCAGTTGAAGAAATAGGCAAATTTCTGAAAGAGAAACATCCAGAGATAATTTATTTTGTTGATGGAGCACAAGCAGTAGCACATCTTCCAGTAGATGTAAAAAAGATTAACTGTGATATTTATGCATTTTCAAGTCATAAAATGTATGGTCCTTGCGGTGTTGGAGTTCTTTATATTTCAAAGAAAATGATACCTCATCTCAAACCAGTTAAAGCAGGAGGTGGAACTGTCAAGAGTGTTTCTCTTGTTAAAGGAGAAGATTGGTACGATATGGTTATTGATTTCAAGCAAGGATTAGTTATTCTTGAAGGCGGAACACCCAATACCTCTAATATAGTAGGTCTTTCAAAAGCAGTAAACTTCATTAGAAAAGTTGGATTTGATTATATTCAAGAACATGAAATGGAACTCGGAAATTTATTAATTAAAGGACTTAGTTCTATTGAAGGAATAAAAATTCATGGACCTTCTGATAAAAATAAAAGAATAGGAGTTGTATCTTTTACTGCGAAAAGCATTACTACAAAGGAAATAGGGGAATATCTGGATAAACATAAAATTTGCATACGTCATGGTTCCCATTGTGCTTTTCCGCTAATTGATTTTATTGGCTCTGAAACAGTAAGAGCTAGTTTTGGAGTTTACAATGATGAATCTGATGTTAATACTCTTTTGCAGGAATTGAAGTTCTTTATGGATAAAAGACAAGGTAAACTTATTAATCCCCATCTTGAACCTATTAAAGATGTAGTTTACTATAAAAATTTGTCAACTGTAAATTCAAGGGAACAAATTCTTGAAAAAATAGAGGCGGCAGTTTCTAACTCTCCTGATACTGAAATTATAATTATGGCAGGACACTTCTTAGGAATTCCTGATGTCAAAGAAGATAAATTCTTCCCAAGCATAAAACCCTTGCTACCTGAAAGATTACACGGTCTTTTGGATGAATTCGGTATGACAAGTTTCCCCTTGTTTACTTGGGAAATGGGATGTGAAATTGTTTCAGCTTTGAAGAAAAAGAATATTAAAGCAAAATTGTCCGTTATAATTAACGATACAACTGGAATAAATGAATTAAGATTATCACCTGCAAACATTAAAAAGAGAACAGCAGAAGATTATGAAAAGGAATTAGTTGAACAGTTTAATCAACCAAAATTGCCAAAGATATATTCTGAAATCTTAAAAAGATACAATTTAACCGAGCAAGATGTATTAGACAATATAAATCAAAAATATTTTAATGAAAAATCTTTGAGAGCTAAATTCAAACAGTTTATTGCAGAAAACAGAGATTATTTTGATGGAATAGTAAATTATATTCCTCTTAAAGATGGTTCTTGGGAACTATCAATAAATGCATTAGATAACCAAGAAATAAAAACATGCAGATTTGATACCTTTGGTTCTAAAACAGGAGGCAAATTCTGCACTGTGGAAGTTTGTCAGTTTATTTCAGAATTATTCGGAAAAGCTAAGAGCGTAAATTACAAATATGTTAATGATAAGGTTTTGAATCCTATGTCAAATGCAAAACATAGACTTCTTGTAATGTTAACTCCTGCGATGTGCGATGACGCCGTTACTCGTGGTGCAGAATTGTACGTAAAACTTATGCTCCAAGAAAGAGATGAAGGTTCATTTAAATTTATGAATGTTCCACTCGGACCTAATTCTGCAAAATATCTAGCAACTGGAACAACAATAAAATATCTCTCCGATAAAGGAATGAGTGAAGAACTTACTGTTGAACGTGAACCTAGTTTCCCAGAATTGTGGAGATTATGCGAATATCGTTTGCTTTACGATGTAGAAGAATATGCTGATGAAATTGTAGAATTATTCAAGAATCTAGGAATAAGTAAGAAATCAAAACTTCTTGACAGTTGTGTTGGTCCAGGATTCTTCTGCGCAGAACTGCTTGAAAGAGGATACTCATTATCTACATCAGATAAAAGTAAAGATATGATTAAACCTTTCGTAAGTGAATTAAAAGAAAGAGGTATTGAACATGAAACTATCATAAGTGATTGGCTTCATTTAGATAAGCATTTCAAGAAAAATAGTTTTGACATGATGTTCAATAGAGGAAACGCATTCATTTATGCATCAGGCGGTTGGAATGAGAAAATAAAGGTTGATAAAAAGAAAAGTATCAAAGCATATAAAGACACATTAAAGGTTTATTTTGATTTACTCAAAAAAGGAGGTTATCTATACATTGATAAGTTTAAAGATAGCGAAGTTCCCGCAAAAAAAGTTGTTGCACGATTAATAAATAAGTCAAATAACGAAAAGAAAGATATTGTATTTTATGTTGAAAGAAGACCTGATGAAGGAGTAAGATATGCACAGATGCTCTTACGTGATACAAATGGTAAGGAAGAAGGTCTTCCAAATATGGCTTATGATTTAACTGAGGATGAGATGGAAGACCTTTTGAAAGAAGTAGGGTTTAGTGAAGTAAAAAAGGTCAAATTAAGAACTGAAAGACATTTTGTAGTTTGGTTGGCAAAAAAGTGAATGTTAAAATGAAGAAAACCATAATTAATAATTTTGTATTCAAGGAGAAACCAAGCTTTGCAAAGCTCTGGGATATTTGTCTTTACAATTTGATGTATGATGCACCAAAATATGTCATAGAGATTGAAAAAATGTTAAAAGAGATAAAATTGAATAAAGATTCAAACTATATCGATTTATCTGCTGGAACTGGGTTTTTGTCATTAGAATTAGCTCAAAAAGGGTATTCTTTTGATTTTATGGATGCGATGGATGATGAAATTGAAGAATTTAATAGTAAGGCAAGTAAAATGAAAGTTAAAGCACATTGCAAAAAATTGACCTGGCTTAAAATACCTGGGAACTTTCCTGATAATCATTATGATATGGCTTTTTGTAGAGGTAATTCATTCATTTTTGCCGCTGGTGGTTGGAATGAACCTAACAAAGTTGACCCTGTAAGAAATAAAGAGATTTATGAAAAAACCTTAAAAATATTCTATAACCTGCTCAAAAAGGGAGGTTATCTTTATATTGATAAGTTTAAAGATGATGAACTTCCAGGTAAATCTCTTGTTGGAAAAATAGTTGTAAATAAAAATGTTTCAGACTTATTATTCTATACGGAAATTAAGAAGGAAGAAGGTTATAGAAAATCTTCCATGCTTTTACGTGATACAAATGGTAAGGAAGAAGGTCTTCCAAACATGACTTATCTTCTTTCATTGAGCGAACTAGAAGATATGTTAAAGAAGGTTGGTTTTAGCGAAATAAAACAAGTCAAATTAAAATCCGAAGAACATTTTGTAGTATTACTAGCTAAAAAGTGATATTTCAGATACATTACATACCTAAAAATAAACATCAACGAATAGCTCTCTTCCAGCCCCCTGATGCACTCAAGACTTATACCCTTTATTTAGGGTTTAAAATAAAAATGGAGAGTTTTTAAAAGTTAATAAAAAAAATAAAAAAAATAAACTAACTTTTAGTAGTAGCTCTCTCCGAACTCTTCAGTTTTTTGTGGTTTTCTTGTCAAAAGAACAATGAGCACAACGAGAAGAACGATAAATACTATTGCAAGAACAACGGTCAAAATTAATGTCGCGTTAGTTCCTCCGATAGATTTACTTCCTTCAACTTCTGCTACAAAGCTCTCTTTCTTAACGAGATCTCCATCAGACATTACGTTTACAACGAATGAGTAGTCTCCAGATTTAGCCGCTGTTGCTTTAACAGTAACAGTTTGGCTTGAACCTGCAGGAACTACAATAACTGAATCATCTGCGGTGACGGTTAAGTCAGCAGGTGCTTCAATTGCAACGTTATATACTTTTATCTGATCTCCAGAGTTCACTAGGGTGAATGAATAGCTAGCAGTTTCTCCTACATTGAATTTCTTCAAATTTGTAGATGAAACAACCTGACTATTTCCACTTGCTGAACTTACAACGTAAACTTTTTTGCTTACTGTTGCAGTAGAATCTGAGTTGTATGCTTCAAACTGGATTGTGTACAATCCACTTGCAACATTAGAAGGAATGCTTAAATACATTCTCTTCTCAACTGCATCTTCTTTGTCTGGATCTGCTTGGTCTACTGGTGAAAGGTCTCCGAGATATACTGTTCTCTCTATTCCTAATGCAGGAATGGATGCCTTAACAAATGTGTCCTCTGCGAAATGTCCGCCGAGATTTTTCAACACAATGTCTACAGGGACATTAGAACCAGCATTTACTCTTGAGTCCATTAATACGTCCAAGAAATCTACTGTGTAGGAGTTTCTTTGAACTGACAATGGCACTTCAAAACTAGATACTATTCCGCTTCCTGGAACCTCGATAGAGACTTCCAAGAATAATTGTTCCCTAGGATCAATATTTGTAGGCATAGTTACAGAAAACAATTTACTGTAAATTGTACCTGCAAAAACATCGATTCTTTCTGAGGAAACAGAATAATCCCTGTCACCAGAAACCCAAAGCTTTACTCTCGCGTCACTGAAATCTTCGTCGCTTGCGAAAAATACTCTAACCGGTAGTGTTTCCCCAGCCGAAGCTGAGATGTTATAGTCGGAATGAACTGAGTCCATTCTTAGGCCGTTAACTTCCACTACTAGTTCTGTATCTGCGCTTGCAATTCCTGTGAACAGGACTGCAAAAGCAACCAAAAATACAAGTGAAACCAAGGTTTTTTTGAATTCCATAGTTGGTGTAAAAATTTAATTAATCATTCTTCTCTTTGAGTGTATATAAAGGTTATGGTAATAGTGTAACTATAAAGTTACGAAAGGTATAAAAAGGTACTCTAGGGTATACCAGCATGGACGAAATTCTCCCTCAAGCGAAAGTAGTAGCAATTCAGAACAAGCAAAAAGTATCGACGATAAAGCTATCAAACTCAACAAAAGAAAGATTAGACCATCTTCAACTCTATCCAAGAGAAACCTATGAGGAAATTCTAATCAGAATCTTAGATATTCTAAACACAACGCGTCAAAGTCCAGATAAAGCAAGAGCTAAACTCCTGGCTTTAGACAGACAAAGACGAATGAACTTCAAGGAGGATAAATAAGAATGAGACTTCAAATTGCTTCAGGAGAGCATAAATTAACTTTGTTTCCTCTTAATCACTCAGAACAGACAAAACCAGTTGTAATTGTTCATCCCCTTTATTTTGAGACGAGTTATCTCTCAGAAAGAGAGTTTGAAAAAGGAAAGGCATCAGCTTTGCACGGAGAATACCTTAGAAATTTAGATCGCTTAATCAGAGAATATCCAAACCCCATATTATTTATAGAACGTCAATCTTGTGTTAAACCTCTAAAAAGATTAGTAACTAAAGTCCTAAAACGTACAAATGAAAGTTCATTTTTCTTTGGAGATGATGATTGCCTTCTGTTTCCTGCAGAAGAGAGAAGATTCTATAGAGAATTACAAAAGAGTATAAAAGCAGTTAATTTAGCTGGAGGCTATTTTTCATTATATGAATTATCCTCTCCGCAATATGGCGAAAGGGCAGATTTAACTGCTTCTGAAATGGGAGATTGTTTAGGTGAGGTTTCGGAAAATCTTTGCACTAAACGATTCAAAGTTAATCTTTTGCTTGATTGCATATATGATTACTCTGCGCTTGAAGGAAATCAGGCTACTACTTGCGCCAACCTTAGAAAATGTTATAATTATCTTGAGAGGAGTAAATAAAAATGACAGACATAGAATATCGCCAAGATTTAAATGCCTATAAAAAATTATATTCAGAATTAGTTTCTAGATATCATTCAACAGGGGAAAAAGATGAGCGTTTTGAATTAGCTTTTGACAATGAGTTTTGTTTTATCAGAAAAGTATTTTTATCTCAAACGGAAAATAGTGAGTTTATTAGAATACCTGGGGGAACCATGAGCGACGCATTAGAAGAATTAGTCAGAATGGAAAAAGCATTAAATAAATTATCAAGGGCAGGTAAATAAAAATGACAAACAGCAACATAATCCGAGTCTTACATTTTGACTATCAAAGATTTTTTTCAACATACATAAGAGAGCGTTTAGCTCTTAAATTTAAGAAATATCCTAAAGTTGAATATTATGATTTTATGAGTGACCACTATGGTTCATTTGAAGAAAACAAGGAAACCCTAGAAGCATTACTTCCTCAAAAAGACATATTACTTATCTACCCAAGTGTTATTGGACAAAAAAGAGTATTTGAGTATCTTAAATTGTTTCCACATCTGCAAGTCGCTTTAGTAATACCTGGAGATTTTAGTACATATGAATCAATGAATGGGATAAGACTATTTGATTATACGCACACTGATAGCATAGTTAATTGGGTGTTATCTGGAGGGAAAGAGATAAAATGACCAACATAGAAACCCGAGAAGACTTCGAAGCATTCAAAGAACTCTACGTTTCATTAAGACTTAGAGCCAGTCGTTTACCTCTCGCAAAGATAATAAAATTATTTTCTAGTCCAAGTTATCTTCCAGGTTATGCCTCTTGTTCTTCAGAAATTAGAGCCAATTTCATCTCCGTCTATGAAAATGTAAATCATTTAAGAATTTCTCAATCATCTATGAATATATTTCTAGAAAAACTTGTTTTCATGGAATCAGAATTAAATAGAATATCTAATACCTAAAATGACTTCTAACTTCAAAAAACAAGCGCTCTATGCCGTTGATGATTATATCGACACAATCGTTCATCTAGCAAGAAACGGATATTCAGAAACTAAAATTCAACAGACTCTAAAAACTACTCACTATTATTTATATAAAGCACTCGCATCCAGAGGACTCTCTTTTAAGGCATTAAGACACAAAGGACTGCTCGCCCATTTAGAAGAAGTGGAAAAAGGAAAAGAACATTTATTCAGAGTGAGAAAGAAATTTGGTTATACTCCCTATTCATTTTGCTGTATTCTAATAAACCTAGGCAAAGGAGAAATATTTCAACAAGAAGCTCCTCTAAATAGATTTCATAGACACGATCTAGAACAAGCTTTACAAGAAAGTGAAGAACATGAAAATCCTGATTTTAAGGCAATGATTCTAGCAGGATATTCCACAGGTAAAATTGCAGAAAAGTTTTCAATTGAAAAACAAGCCGTAGACCAATATATAAAAGGTTACGGACTACATCACTATAGAAAACAACTAAAACAAAAAAGAAAACAAGAGTATGCTCAAAAAAGAGACCAAGTCCAGCAATTAGTAAATCTTCTTACTAACTATGTTCAATCTCGAACTCATATTCAGGAAGGAGATTCAGTAGAAACAAAAGTAGAAAAAACTTTAGCAAGAAGAAAGTTAGAAACAGGTAGAACTCCAGTTAAAAGAATTCCCTTACTTTTAAGAGAATATTTTTCAGCCCAAGAAAAAGGAGAAAAAGCATCATTCCAGGAATTAGCAGAAAGAGTAGGATATTCAGAAGGACCAGTTGCATATTTACATCTTGCCAATTCCGGACTTCATTCTTTAGTCCATGAAAAAATAAATCTAAATCCTAGCGAAGTAGCCTTGATAAATAGAGGAGCAAGTACCTCTTTTTCTTCAACAGACATTAAATATTTTGGAGGACTTACTTGTAAGGATTCGGCAATTGAAAAGCGTACCCAAAATAAAAAAAGATTCGCTAAATCACCTATAACTATATACTACAAAGGAAGAGCTGGAGCTCTTCAAAGATTATCCTACTCAGATTTAAGCCAAATCTATGAATCCCTGGACAGAGGATTTACACAAGAAGAGATACCTATTTTACTTCCAAGAATTCTCCCAGAAAGTATGTCTCTTGCCATTTCTCAAAGAAAAACTCATGCTCCTAAAATAATCCAAGGATTAAGAAAATTATTCCATGATAAAGATATTCAAAAACCCTACGTAAATACTGGAGGATTAAACTAATATGTATTTTTTACCAAAAAGAAAAAAAGATGAAATTCCAGAAAGAAGAGAAAATACTCCTCCCTTAGTTATCCTAACTCGTGAAACTCCTCCTCAAAGACAATATTGGATAAACGGAGAACACCAAAGATATATGTCTGCAAGCGAAGTAAAATCACTTCTTCAGGAATTAGGATTCTCAAGAAATCCCGAATTTCTAAAGGCATATAGACTACTAAATCACAGAGATCCTTTAACTGAAGGAAATGTTTATCAAATAAATTATTATCTAGAAAGACAAAAAAAATCAGATTCATAGCAAATCTTAAAAACTCTCTCTATTCAATAAAACACAAACAACATCAATCTCCAAAATGTCCCTCAAAAAAAATTCAATTTTATGCTACACAAAAAACCTATCCAGTAAATGGGCATCAACTTCCAGTTCCAATGATTAGTTTAATTCTAAACAGAGTAAAACCTGAAAGTTTACCCCCTTCCCGTCGAGAATATTTGGAGCATTTAAAGCTTCGATTATGTGACATTTCTAGAGTTCCTCTTTCTTCAGCCGAAGCATATGCATTAGACTGTTTTCTAACAAAGGAGGTTTATCATCAACAAAGTTCAAGTACACTGTCTATCTTAAAAATAGGGGATTTTTCAAAAAAATATACCTTAGGTAGACTTATCTCTTTTTTAAGACATGGCAGTTTAGAAGGGACTGGGAATTCAACAACTTCTCTCTTGGAATTAAGAGCTAGATATTTTGTTCCAGAATTAAAAAGAGTAGTTTTTCCTAAGGACTTAGTTCAAACTATTATTTCAAGAATTGAAGATTATCGTGAGAGTCATCATGCCGTTCTAACAAAAAGAGATACACAAAGATTAGCAAGAGACTATTCAGACCTTTCTAAAAGATTGGAAGATTTTCTAACGCAAGCAAATCCAGAAAATTACGATTATCAGGGAATTTCTGCAATACCTAAGACAGAATATCAAGAGCATCAAATTCCTTAAATATAATCACCACAATTCTTATAAAACCATTTTCAATTCTCAGTCTATGAAAATTTTAATATTAGACAAAGACCATCCTACTGCAGAGGGAGTGATTTCTCAATGGAAAGCGCAATTAGAATCAAGAGGGCATACAGTTCACTATGACAATAGACTAAATAATCTCAAGGCATTAGCCCGAAGATTAAGTGATTATAACTTTATTATTGGTCATCCAGTACAAGAAGATGTTTCTCAACTTTATTCAGAACTTCATCAGAGAAAAGACCTTAGAATGATTCTTCATTCAGGAATAAACCGCTATGAACCCTTAGAAGCCTATTCGCATTCAGATAGAATAACCTATATTAGTGCAGACTTAGTAACTAAAAATCTAGTTCCATATGTAGAACAAGGATGGACTAGAGAAGAGTCCAGGCCAAAACCAAAGGGCAAGTCTAAATAAGTTAATTCACTGCCTAGCTCTCAATATCCTTCCTAGAGTTCAATAATACTTATGCTCCTCCTCTAAAATATCTTCAACAAATAAATCATCTTTCAATCAAAAATCAGATAATAACTTTCCAATTCTATTTAAACAACTTATCTCCATAACCTCAATCCCTCAACACTATCTTCAATCATATCTGGACTTTCATTAATTATTCTAACGTGCTTATCTCTAGGCAAATGATTCAATAGCTCAGCCCATTCTTTCTTTTCAGTTTTCTTATGGTGTTGTTCTCCCTTTTCCCCGTATACAATTCCAGAAAAATGGCAATGCCATTCTTTCTCTGGAAATAATTCAATAATTTTATCATAATCTATTTTTTTCTCACGAGCAAGAACATGAGCAAAATCAATACAAAAACAACATCCAGTTTCCTTAACAAGCCTAGAAATTTCTTCTTTGCTTCCAAAAACATTAATCTTTCCCATAGTTTCAGGAGCAATTTTAATTTTCCATCCCTGTTTCTTTATCTCTTCCATTATTTCTAAAATTCCTTTTTTAATATTCTGATAACTATTTTCTTTACTTTTCTCATCAACTCCTTTATTACTATAATACCCCGGATGAAACACCACAATTTTTGCTTCAAGTAATTCTCCAATTCTACAGCAATCAAGAATTCTTTTCTTCGTTGCCTCTCTCTTTGTCTTATCTTCAGAATTAAGATTCACAAAATACTGAGCATGGATACTCAATTCAATTCCCAATTCCTTTGCCTTTTTTCCTATATTCTTAGCTTCTTCAGGTTTAATATAAACAGAATAAGTAAATGCAATTTCACACGCTCGAAGCCCAAGCTTATGATACTTCTCAAGCACTTCTTCAGCCGTTTTAACAGGCCCAAGTCCCGCAGGTCCAAATCTTATTTCATTCATATTATTACTTCAACTATAATATTTTAAAACCTCCTTAATAAACTCTCTAGTGTCGTTTGGTAATTCATTCGAGATAGCATTAAAAACAATTTTATCATCAATATCTTCATATTCATGAGCAAGATGATTTCTCATACCTTTCGCTTCAATTAATTTTCTGCTCAATATTTGAGAAATTATTTTTCTTCTTGCTAATATTTCAAAAACATCAGAATCACTTTTAGGCACCACTAAATTCTTATCTTTAATTAACTCTTCTTTAAATACTAAAAAAGAAATATCTGTTACTGCTTCAATAATTATTTCAGAAACTCTTTCACAAGCCATCCTTTTCTCACGATCTGCTAAATAATTTTCCAAACTTTCAGGAATTATTTCAGATAAAAAATCAATATTCTTCTCTACTTCATTTATTTTGTCATTAACTCTTTCGTTCATAAATAATTTTACCTCTTTCATCTATTTCTTTTTTTATTTTATCTGGAAGAAGGTTATATACTTCTACTTGTACTTTTTTATCAAATCCTAATCCAACTATAAAATTAAATGCATCCTTTTTCTCAATTGTATCAAATTCTACGGCAATATCAATATCTGAACGAAATGTTCTTATTCCATAGGCACTTGAACCATATAACACAATTTTTTTTATTTTTGGAAAATATCTATTCTCTAAGATTTTTTGTTTGACTTCTTCAATTTTTCTTTTTAGTTCACTTCCTTTTTTAAGAGAGAATATTGACGTGTTATTTAACATTTGAACAGCCATAAACTTTTTTCTTATATCTCTGGAAAGTCTTGTTATTTCAGAAGGAGTTAATCTTATTCCCATTAATTGTTTTTCAATTATTTCTAGCTCTCGCTCTCCAAATATCCTCCTCATCTCTGGCTTCTTTATAACTTGCATTAATTCCATTTTTTCCTCCCACATGATTTATTATCACTATACTGATAACTATTATCATAATGGTGATAACTATTTAAACTTTCCTTTTTAATTCAATTCCTAGAAATTAATCCTCAACTGCCCCAAAACTCCAAATCCCTTAGGCATATTCTTCGCAGAAGCATCATAATCTCCAATTAATTCAAAATGTCCGTGCTTCTTCCCACTCTGAAATTTAGGAGTTAATCTCAAAACTGCTCTCGGCCCATAAGAATAAGCTCCATCGTCTCTTATTTGCCCATTCAATCCTCCAGCCAAACGCAATTCCAATTTCTTAGAATCATAAATCTGCCCTCCAGCGATTAATCCTCCCGACAAAACATCCATTCCCTTAACTCCTCTGCTATTTCTTCCTGCCCAAACATAATCAACAGCACCATCAATTTCAAATTTTCTATTCGGGCTAAGATATGTCAAAAAAGCTCCTGCTCCAAAATCAGTTCTATCATTTCCAAGTGCAGGAGTTTTCACATCGGCAGTTGGAATAATCGCTTTTCCATAACCTATAACATGTAAACTTCCGCCTTTTCCTCCGTCAAGAGACAAAGTCCCCCTTGGTCCCATTCCCAAAGTTAAATCTCCAAATCCCTTGCTTCTTGCTTTTCCATTATCTACAGACCTATAAGCAGAGATATTTGCAAATCCAAAAACTCCCAATTCATTTCCCGCTCTTTTTACCAAGGTATTCCAATATTTTAAAACATCATTTTGGGCAAAGGTTCTAGTACTAATTCCCTTTGCATCTTTCTTCTCAGTATAACTTGCCCTCACATCAAGCTGATGTTCAGTTGGTCCTCTTGTTCCAATAAAAATATCATTTCCCCTCACAGGAATAGTTGCCTGGCTAATTATTCCCAAAGATAATAGTGCCATTCCAATATTTTTCATTGTGTTTTTCATTTTACCCTCTGCTCACCAGTCTAATAAATGGATAGCTCACTGCAAAAATACCCAAAGATAGAATTCCAAATAGTGCTCCAAGCCCTGCTTCTGGGGCTCCAGTTGATTCTACTTTAACATCAAGACCTTGATTGACTAATTCTTTTTCAAGTTCAGGAGTTCTAATATCAATATCATTTACATTTTTATCTATTAAATATTTTAAATTAGATTCTCTTTCGTTTAATTTAAGTCTTGAATCATTTATATTATCTATATGGATCTCTCCATCACGTGAACTTTTCCAATATCTAAGATATTTACCATAATCATCTAGAACAGCTATTTTTTCTAGACATTTTTCAGCATTTCTAAATCCTTGCCAAGTTGTTAATTGCTCATCAAGAGTATAGTTTTTATCACTTATTCCCTGATTAAATGTTTTTAATGCAAAATCGATATTCTCCCTATATTGTTTAACAAACCCTTCCACATCTGTTGCATAAACAGCTGGGGCAACCCTCTGTTCTGAATAAGATTGTATTATTTTTCTTGTCTGGGTATTAACTGGTAGGTCTTTATTCTCAGATTTACATCCATAAAGCAAAGCTCCGACTAATATTCCTGCTCCAATCAGTTTAGTTAATGTTTTTGTCATTGTCCCTCCCCCATATGCGAATCAAATGCCCTAGCCATTTCTTCATGAAACTTGGATCTCAGTGCATGGCGCTCAGCTCTGCAATATCCTGCCATACTATCATGATACAATCTAGCAATTCTGTCTAAAACTGATGTTCTTTGTGTCTTTGTCATTTTGTTTTTCCTTTGATTTATTTGTTTTAAGCAGTTTTATGTAACTACTTAATAATAACACTCTAAATAACAGGTATATAAACATTTATGGTAATGTAATACTACCATAATAAATAGATTTATTAATCCCAAAATCTCCAAATAATAATGAACCTTGAAGTCCTTAGAAAACTAGGCCTCTCCGAAGGAGAAATAAAAGTCTACTCGGCCCTCCTTGAATTAGGTGCAACCTCCTTAAATAATATACACGAAAAAGTAGGAATGGACAGAAGAAACATCTACGACATTCTAAATAAACTCATTGAGCGAGGTCTGGCATCCTATTTTGATGAAAACGGAAAAAGGATATTTCGCGTATCAAATCCAGACAAACTAATAAGCTACATAGAGGAAAAGAAATCTAGTTTAGACGATGTAAAGAATGAAGTAAACAAGATTCTTCCTAATGTGAAAGAGTTATTTAACTCTAAAAAAGAACAACTCTTTTCAGAAATCTTTAAGGGTCCAGAAGGAGTAAAAGCAGTTTGGGACGATATGCTCAATTATCCTAATATTTATTGGATTGGCTCAGGGTTGTATGTTCCAGATAGATTTCCTGCATATTGGAATGATTGGAATAAAAGAAGAATTAAAAAGAAAGTAGGAAGTTACCATCTATTTAGATATGAGAAACGTAAATTAGTCTCTAATAATATGTTTACTAACGCCAAGTTTCTTCCTCCAGAATTCTCAGGAAATCCAACAGTAACGGTAATTTACGGAGATAAAGTTGCTCAGTTCTTATTCGGAGAGGAATTATTCGTATTCGTCATCCAAAGCAAAGACCTCGCAGAAAATTATAAAAAATATCACAAATATCTCTGGGATAACGTAGCGAAAACTTAATTTTCAGAATTCTGAAGCTTTAAAAACCCACTTTTCCCACCAAATATCCATGTCAACAAAATATCACCAAATAGTTTTAACTCACATAAATTCCCTAGAGGAAGCTAGAAAACGGGCATCAAACCTACTAAATAGGGTCATATCTTTACCAGATTTAGCAAGCTTAGCTGAATGCCCTCGTTTTGAGGATAGTCCGCTCTATCAATTAGCAGTAAAAATAGGAAATGAATCAGGAATCAGAGCACTATATTCAGATCTTCAAGCACTTGCACAAAGAAATCCTGCCCTTGCAACTCACGATTAACAAAATGTTATATGATACTCAATTCTATAGACAACTACATGCAGAAGGGAATGCTTGGTTGAACCAAGCAGAGGCATATGATCTAATTTATATCATTGAAGATAAGGTACCTAGTGAAAAAATTCAAGTTTTTTTGACATGTACCGAACAAGAATAAAACTGGCAAGACAAATTCCTAAATTCCCAAGTTTTTAGGCAGTATGAGCCCAAAAAGGTTAGCTAAA
>ERZ1292629.1583-Hain-H43-01um-R1-1583-length-21525-cov-12_pt1 | contig 21525 bp, 31 predicted proteins | sample MGYA00564399_ERZ1292629 | MGnify/ENA primary metagenome ERZ1292629 (study PRJEB36523, sample SAMEA6512636) | groundwater metagenome | collected 2019-01-08 | study: AquaDiva: Metagenomics assemblies of 32 groundwater samples | reverse complement strand
TAGTACAGAGACTACGGGCAATCTCCCCGGACGCTGCGTTCGGGGAGTCACTGAATTGAGGTGCGGTAGTGCCTTATCTCGTAGCCGCGGACCTGCGCACTTATCTGGGAATCTCCAGCACGAGCGATGACGCGCTGCTGACGGTTCTCATTGCCGCCGCGCAGAAGGCCGTTGAAGAATATACGCACCGCGTATTTGAGGCGTCCGCGGCGACGGCCAAGACGTTCGACGCAGTACGTGATGTGGGCAAAGGCGATGACCGCAGGACGCTCTATCTGGATCAGGACCTATGCACGATCACAAGCATCGTCAACGGCGACGCGACCACGGTCACAGCCGCGCAGTATGTGACCGAGCCGCGCAGTGTGACGCCCTACTACGCTATCCGCCTGAAGGCCTCAGCTAACATTGCTTGGACATATAACGACGATCCGGAGAACGCCATCACGGTAACCGGCAAGTGGGCCTACAGCGCATCAGCGCCGGACGATATCGTGCAGGCGACCAAGCGCATGGCAGGCTGGATGTACAGAACAAAAGACGCGCAGGCCTACGACAGTACGGCCTTCAGCGAGCTTGGCGTAATTCGAGTGAAGCACAAGGTACCTGAAGATATTGTGCAACTCCTGGAACCTTACTTGAGGATCGCGCCATGAGCATCGCCAACACGATTACGCAACTGCAAATGCTGCATCGGACGATCACGGGCATTGTGACAGCGCCCGACGCGTACCCAGGCTCCATCAATACGGCGGATCTGCCGCTGGTCATCGTGTGGCCGAAACGGGCCATCTCGCGTCCACTCACGGCGAGGGCGTTAACTGTACGCAGCGAGCGCATCTACAGCGTGCGCGTGTTCATGGAGGCGATCGGACAGGACAATTATGACACGCCGGTGCAGAACGGCATCGTCATGCTAAATCGGTTTCTGACGGCCTACTTTCAGAATACGACGCTGGCTGACGGGTATACGCAGATCGTGCAGGTAGAAGACAGCGGCCTGACCGCGGGCGGCGACCTGGTAGCGACGGCGTCACTTGTTTATGCCGGTAATTTTTACAAGGGCTTTGTGTGCGATATCACCGTGATCGAGGTATGCGATTAAAGATGAAAATTCTTGATCCCAGTCATGGCGACAATTTTCACGTATGGCTGAACGGCATCGATGTGAGCCATTTAACGACTCTTGCTATTGTTCCGGACGATTCATTGATTGAAGGTCCTGGCACATTGACGATGCTGACAGAGGATTCGCGCGGTCAACTCGTCGTTGACCCGGAGACTCACGATCTAATTGTAATCGAGCGAAGTGGCATGGTTAGGTGGAAACACCTGCCGGACAAAGACAATCCGGCGTAAGAACAGAAAGACTGAGAGGCAACTGTGGAAGAGACACAAGAATATCTCGTGTTAGTGCAGATCGGGGGCGCCGGCGACCCGGAGATTTGGCAGCCGGGCAGCAAGATTCGGCTGGGTCCCGTGGCGGCGGCAGCGCATCTAGCCGCCAATAACGTGCGCGCCATCGAGACGACCGGTCCGTGGCCTAAAGCGCTTGGTCTCACCGTGATTGTGCATAAGGCGGAAGAGCCTGCGACGCTGAAGGTTCCGGCCAAGAAAGTGAGTGACTGATGGCAACTCTCACGATTCTCACGCCGGTCAGCACGGCCGGGACTTTGCTGGGCGCGGCCGCCTGTGCGGCGGGCGGCGACCAAATGTTGAACGACGGACGCACAATTCTCTACTTCAAGAACACTGACGTGGGTACCGTCACGATTACCGCCGTGACCAGCAGCACGGTCGCAGGACTAGCTATCGCCGATGTAGCATTTACGTTGATTCAGAATGCGGAGCGGGTCATCGGCCCGTTTGAACCGCGCTACTGGAACGATGCAAGTGGGTACGTACTACTGACATACAGCGCGGTCACTGCTTTGACGGTGGCTGCTATTCGAGTGACTGGGTAAAGGGGCGAAACATGGCACAAACAACTGGAGCCGAGGCGAGAGCCGGCTATAAGATCGAGGCGTCCGTTAATGGATCGAGTTGGACGGACATCAGTGGGCAGTCGAACAGCGTGACCGTCGATGGTGGGGAGCAGATTGTCGGCGAACAGAACACGGCTGACGGCCAGGCGCCCGTGGTGACAGGCAGTAACAAAGTGGGATCTTCTACCGTCACGGTAAGCAGCTTGTACACTGAGACGGCAGCCGAGTCTTGGCGAGTCGTGCGTGACCGTTACATCGGGACAGACAAAACCATTTTCTTGCGCTATTGCCCGAAAGGCGGCGCTTCCGCCGAACGGCGGTACGTCTGCGCCAATGATGCCAACACCGCGGTCGCGGTTCCCATCGTCAATTGTTCGTTGCCTGCGGGTGACGCCAACAGCGGCGACCCGTTGATGTTCGAGTTCAGTGTGCGCGCGCCACGCCTGTTTGAGGAAGCGGTGCCGTAATGTTGACGATTATTCCCCCCGATGACGGCGAGCAGACGTCCATAGCAGTCACGACCGACGCAAACTTAGCGACGGGTGATGTGGAAATTGTCTTTATCAAACGACATCATCGTGTCGAGATCGATATGGACAAACTCACCTGGGGCGATGTACTCAAGTTGCGCACGCATCGAGATGCTGCGTCATCTGGTGAGATGACTGAAGACCAGGCACAAGTTCTTCTCTCGGCACTTGTAACAAAAGTCACGGGACAGGAAGCGGAAATGTTGCCAGCGTCAGTAGTCAATCGGGTAATTGAAGCCATGTTCGGGCAGGTCAATCAGAATGGCTCTGGCCCAAACTCAAATGGCGGTTGACGGCGCATTTGTGGACCGGTGAACCGTCGCCGCCTGAATGGACCGAGTTGCAATTGTGCCGGGAGTTGCATTGGACATTAGGCGAGTTACGTAGTACATCGTTTCGTGACGTAACTAATATTTTGACCATGTTGGCGGTCGAGCAAAAGGTACATAAGGCCAGGCACCGTGGCAAATAATGTAGAAATCCTATTGCTGGCAACTGATCGCGCCAGTGGCACAATCAAAAATGTCACTGGCGCGTTAGGTAATTTAGGACGCCACGGTGTCAACGCGTTGACGCCGCTATCGAACCTCATTACAACCATTGGTGCAAATTTGGCGAGCCAGGCCATTACCAATGGTATTCGTTCTATTTTTAACCTGACGAAGGATACCTTTGGCACTGCTATAGATGTCGAGCAAAAATATGCCGATATCAATGCCGTCATGCAGCTTAACACTGCTGAAGCTGCGGCGATGCAAAATCTCATTAAGGATTTGGGACTTGATCCAAAGCTAAAGGTAACAGGTGTTGAGGCCGCTTCGGTTGTCGAGATGTTGGGCAAAAATGGCGTTACGGCAGAGCAACAATTGGGAGGTTTGACAAGAGGTGTTGTGTTGCTGAGCAACGCAACTGGCGGCGATTTCGTCTCCTCTGCGGCCATAGCGACAGATGTAATGGCCGCATTTAAGATCGGGGTTGAAGATTCCGATAGGGCAATAAACGGCATTGTAGGGACATTAAACGTATCCAAGTGGGACTTGGACGATTACAGGCTTTTTCTAGCTCAGGGAGGCGGGGCGGCGGCGGCTTTTGGCGTAAGTATTGAGGACGCCAACGCGATTCTTGCGGCTTCGGCGCCATTATTTGGAAGCGGTTCGGACGCGGGCACATCCTATAAAGTCATGCTACAGCGCCTTGTTCCAGATGGTAACAAGGCACGCGACATGATGCGAGGTTTGGGATTGTTTACCGGTTTATCGAATGACGAATTCAAGAAACAATCCCAAAAACTGGAAGACGTCAGAAAAGAACTCGCTAAACTTGATCCGACCAGTAAAAATTATCAGCGTGATTTAGAGAATTTGACCGAAAAAGAACGATACCTAACCGAAACATTACAAACGGGTCAAAATGCGTTTTTTGATTCTAACGGATCAATTAAAGATGCGACGGAAATGTCGCGTATTTTACGGGATGCTACGAAAGATTTAAGCGACGAGCAACGTATCGCCGCCTTCGAGACCATTTTTGGCACGGATGCTATGCGGATGGCGATTGCTATAGCTGATGCCGGGCCAGAAAAAATCAATGAATACAAGGCTGCCATCGGAAACACTAATGCCGAGGAGATGGCCGCTATTCGTATGGACACCTTGCGCGGCAAAATGGAAATTTTTGGTGGTGTCATAGAAACGCTTCAAATTTTGGTAGGTGAAACTTTCATTCCTATGTTTAAAGACATGACAGACGCGGCGACGGCTTTTTTGCTGGAAAACAAAGATCGGATCGTCGCCTGGTTTACAAAAGTCGCTGATGCGATCGCATATCTCTGGACTAATTGGGGTCGTCTAACGACGGTATTTGAGGATGGGTCCAGTATCATCGGTGGATTTTTGGAACGGCTTGGTATGGGAGAGGAAATATCCATTTCGTTTGGTGCGGCCATTGTGAGCTTCACCCAATCTCTATCGAGTTTTTGGGATGGCATCGCAAAACTAATTGATCCGATTTCCAAATTGATAGGCGGTTTCGTCTCGTGGAAAGACGTATTAATCGCAGTAGGCATCGTAGCCGGTGCTACGATTGTGTCTATTCTCGCCGCGATTGCTCCAGCCGCGGCGCTGTTTGCAGGATTAATTGCAGTAATCGCGTTGCTGCGTACCGCGTGGGAAAACGATTGGGGAGGCATCCAAGAGAAAACAAAAACCGTGATGGACTATATTGGCGAACGCTTCGGGCCGCTGGTAGAGACCATTAGAACGTTTGGCGCGGATGCGCTCAAGGAGATCAGCGCGTTTGTCACGGGCAATGAAACCGAGTTTACGGCGCTAGGCGCAATTTGGGATGCAGTCGTACCAAAGGCGCGCGCATGGCTAGGTCAGTTATGGGTAGCCTTTAGCGAATGGGTAACGACCAATACACCGATATGGGTGGCGAATTTTGTGACATGGGCACATAATACATGGGTTTGGCTGCAAACGACGGCCGTCCCGCAGGTCGGCATTTGGTTGGCGAATTTGTGGACGCAGTTCCTGACCTGGTACGATATCAACTCAAAAATCTGGTATGACAACATGGCAATCTGGGCAGCCGAATCGTGGGAATGGCTGCGCGACGATGTGTTGCCCAACGTGAAAAAATACCTGGCAGAATGGGCAGGCGTTTTGTGGGATAAAGACAAGCCAGGCGGACGAATCACGGATTGGTTCGAGACCCGATACCCTGCGGCAGTCGGCAAAACGCTAGTCGCCTGGGAAACATTCAAGCTGCGTTATTCTTCACTGGCCGATGCCATCATGGGCAAAAATGTCGAAATTCAAGACTCATTCAAGGGGCTTGGCGAATTCTGGGGCCGTTGGTTTGCTGGGTGGGGTGAGGTGGTCAATCGCTTCCGGGATGTTTTCGTATTCATTTTGTCCGAAATGGTACGTCAAGTACTCGGCAATCTAAGCAAATTAATGGGCTATGTCGAGGTGATTGTCCGAGTATCAAAGGGAGACTTCCAGGGCGCATTGGACGCCTGGCGCGCGATTGATCCTGCGGTTAATGCGGTATTGCCGGAAGTTTTTGATGTACAGGGCGCGCTTGACCAACTGAACGCGGCCATCAACACCAATCTAAATGCCATCACCGGCGGAATGGGTAGTGCGGGACCGCAATACATAACGCCTACGACCAATACAACCAACAATTTCTCCATCAACATGCAAGGCGGCGGTCAACCGGCCAATGATGTGAGGAGCACGGTCGGCACGCTGCAAATGATGTACGCTACGCCATGAGGCAACCGCAGACATGAGCGTTACAGTACAAGCCATTGTCGGCGCGACAACCTATGCATTGTCGGGCGGCAATCCGTTCTATTACATTGGCATGATAGGCCTCGGTATTGCGCCTACACGCCGTCTCAAAGATCGCGGCCCGATGCAAGACGGCGCGACTGATCGCGGTTATCGGCTAGATGAGCGGATGATCAATCTCATTCTGTTCATCGAGGCCGCAAACTTAGCTGCCGCCGATACGCATCGGGACACGCTCAAGACTATTTTTCGTCCTCGTACCAGTACGCCGGTACAATTGCGTGTCACGCGTGATGATGGTGTGATACGTCAGATAGATTGTTATCCTGTGGGTCTTACTGATTACCCGGACATGCTTCAGGAGCGTGTAGGTGTATCACAGCGGATAATCGTGCAGTTGGAAGCAGCCAATCCAGTTTGGTACAATCCTACATTGCTCAACATCGTATTTGAGACAACAGTCGGCGGGACTGAAGGCTTTCAGGTTCCGGTCCTGATTCCGTGGGATCAACTGGCAGGCAATATTATAAATGCGACGCAGACCATCGCCTATGCGGGCGACTATAAAGAGTACCCGGTTATTGTTATCACCGGACCGGCTGGGGATATTACTATCACCAATGTTATGACCGGCGAAATCCTGAATTTTGTCGCCGCCAATATTCCGGCCGCGGATAATTGGACGATTGATTTGCGCTACGGATACAAGGACGTTGCCAATCTAGCGGGAGTCAGTCAGCTTGGCGCGCTCAGCGCTGCCAGTGCATTAGGAACATGGCATCTGGATCCAGGCAACAATGACATTACAGTCGCCATCCCGACTGGGGCGACTACGGCGACCAATGTCAGCATACGCTATTACAACCGTTATATCGGACTGTAGGAGTAATCATCATGGCAGAGTCAAGCATCCTGTGGACCACAAATGGCACAGGCGACGGGATCAATAGCGGATACACGCAGGCACAGATGCATGAAATGTTTCGTGCGCTGTTTGCGGGTCGCAACACGACAAATCTTGGTGGAGTAGTACAAGATTATCTTAATAAACTAGCAGTTACTGGCGCGGCATCGCCGGTTGCTATTGACACGGGCGCGGCGATTGTTTATGGGTTGCCCTATTTCAACAGCGCCAGTGTTACCGTAGCAATCCCGACACCAAGTGTCAGCACACGCATTGATTACATTGTTTTGCGTGCAGGTTGGGTAGCGCAGACAGTGCGAATCACGCGCGTGGCAGGGACGGAGGGCGAGGGCGCGCCGGCCTTGACACAGAGTGCGGGCGTCACCTGGGACATTCCCCTGGCGACGGCCAGCATTACGACAGGCGGCGTGATTACAGTCACGGACGCTCGGCAATGGATAGCAGTTATGCCCATTGCATTGCGAGACGCGACAATTATTTATGTCAAAACGGCATCTCTGCAAACTTTATCTGGACTAACCGTAGTCGTACTCGATACGAACGTTGCGGAATCGGACCCGGATTCAATTTTGTCGTTGGCGACAAATGCGATTACAGTCGCGGCAACCGCGAAATATCGGATTACAGCAACAGTGCGTTGCCAACGCAGTGCAGGATCAACAGGTTTTACTGTTAGCGGATATATTTATGTGGACGGCAGTCCATCAAGTTTCAACGCACAATATACAACTGTAGACGCAGTTGCATCATCCGTTGGTCAAGTCATCATAAATGGTGTATTGAGTTTGACCAGCGGGGCAGTTTTGACGTTGCGAGCACAGCGCGACTTGGGCAGTGATACGATTCAGGTCTTGGGAGATTTGGCAGTCGAAAGACTTACATATTAATGGCCCCGCTCTATGAGCTTTGGATTTACGACCGGACCGGCGTGCTCAAGCGGCGCGTGACGGACTTCCTGCGCCTTGAATATGTCAAGGTCATCAACGATGTAGGACTTTTGTCGTTTGAGTTCCAGGCTGGACATAGCGCCATCGCCTATCTGGAGCAAGATGGCATTATCGAAGTTCAGCGTGAAGACCCAGAAGCGGGCATAACACGTTATGTAGATTTTGGCGGGTTATATGTAGATGATTGGAAGCGTTACGCTAACCGCGATGGCAATAGTTACTTCCGCGCGAACAGTCCTGACTATACCGATTTACTCGCACGCGAGATTGTGGACTGGACTGCCAACACGACCAATCGCAGTACATTCAGCGCCGCCAAAGCGGAAACTATCGCCAAGACGCTTGTCACCTACAACGCGACGAATAGTGCTACAACCGCGAATGGACGACGGCGCACCTCGGACTTGACCAACAAGACAATCACGATCCAGGCGGATGGCGCGTTGGGCACAACGCTCACCCTCGGATGCGCCTGGCAAAATCTTCTGACCACGTTACAAGGGATTGCCAAAACAGGCGGCGGCGATTTCAACATGGTGCGCGGGACGGGCGCGGCATTTGAATTTCGCTGGTACAATGGACAACTCGGCACAGACCGCAGCGCGACGATAAAATTCTCGCTGGCCTATGACAATATGGAATCGCCGGTTCTCACACGCAATCGACTGCGTGAAAAAACGGTCGCAGTCACTGGTGGGCAGGGACAAGAGGGGCAACGATTACTGGTTACGCGCACCGGCACAAACTATAACGCGACCTATCATAGTCGCGTTTCATTTGTGCAGGCATCGCAATATAGCGCCGCGGCGGGTCTGAACCAGGCCGCCGATGAGCGTTTGTGGGAATTAGAAGCGCGTGATGAATTGAACTTTGGCATCAAACAAACCGCGGCCAAGATGTATGGCAGGGATTATTTCCACGGAGACTTAGTAGAGGGCTACTATGAAGGCGTCACGGCGACCAAGCAAATTATCAAGACGACGGTCACGGTCGCGGCTTCGGGGGGGACGCAGGTAGAGATGATCCAGGCGGAGACTAGCAATGTTTGATATTTTACTGCGGCGCGTCAACGAATTGGAACGGCGCTTGCAGGCACTGGAGATAGCGGATGGCGCTCCGAACGCGCTGGTGATTGTGGATGGCGTCACTGCACCGGTGGCGGTTGTGGGACTGGCGCAGATATATGTGGATACTGCCGATGGAGATTTAAAAGTGAAATTTGGCGACGGGATAACCAAGACGCTCGCGACGGACATATAATATTAAGCGGCAGCATCGCCGTGCGTTGGAAGCGGCGGAGCAAGATGCCATCAACGTGGTGGTGGATGGCTTGGGTTAGATTAGACGCTCGGATGCGCCAATTGTTCCAGCCGAACGAACGCCACGTTGCCTGTAAGCGGACCGGCCTCGCAGGTATAGACGCAGGAGCGCAACTGCTCGACGATACTGGGCAGTTCAGCGAACATCGATTCCAACTCGCAATTAGCATCTTCCAATAGGCCGGTTGTCTCAGTCAATTGCGCGTGCGCTTTGTCCAGCGCCGCCTGAAGGTGGATATTTTCGGTTTCGAATGCGATGTCGCCTACTTTGTTGTCAAGCGCCGAACGAATATTGTCGTCAAAAGCTGAACGAATATTGTCGCTGAAAACTGCGATCAACCTATAAAACTCCTCAATCACTTGTTCAATTGTCTCTGCGTCGTTTCGCTCGACGGCGGCGGCGATGCGCTCCAGAATAGCCTCTGTTGAATTACTCATAATTTTTTGTCTCCTCTTTCGTAGCATCAGGCCAATGCAATTTCTCACGCATCATGCGTTCTAGTTGTTCATTCTGCGCGTCCCTGGCTGCGGCCCTGGCAGTATCCCCGGCTGCATCCACGGCAGCGTCCCAGGCTGCGGCCATGGCAGCGTCCCTGGCTGCGGCCCTGGCAGCGTCCCTGGCAGCGGCCCTGGCAGCGTCCCCGGCTGCGTCCCAGGCTGCGTCCCCGGCTGCGGCCACGGCAGCGGCCCAGGCTGCGGCCCTGACAGCGGCCCAGGCTGCGGCCCTGGCAGCGGCCCAGGCTGCGGCCCTGACAGCGGCCCCGGCTGCGGCCCAGGCTGCGTCCCTGGCAGCGGCCCCGGCTGCGGCCCTGACAGCGGCCCCGGCTGCGTCCCTGGCAGCGGCCCCGGCTGCGTCCCTGGCAGCGGCCCAGGCTGCGGCCCAGGCTGCGTCCCTGAAAGTTTCATTGCCTGTCTCCAGATATTGCCGCACGCTGACCGGCATGTTCCACAGATGCGCTACGGACAGCGCGCACCAGCGGGCAAACTCGTGCAACAGGGCGTCCGTCTCCGCCGCAGTTAGCATGGCAATGACAGTCCGTTCGGTGGCGACGAACTTGTCGGTATCACTGTCGCTTCCTTGTACCACCGTTCCGTCCAACCGTACGGCAGACAGCGCGGATCGCTCTGGGGCATAATTCAGCGCGTCAATAATGCGCGGACAGGCGTGTAAGCCGGCTTGACAGACGACCGGCTCGCAGTCTACGGTGAGCGTCTCGCCCACCCGAATTTCACGCCCGTCACCATATCTCAGGCGGGGTACACCAGCGTCGTCTATCTCGGCGAAATGATACATGATTTGTTGCATTTCTATACTCCCTTTGTGCTAAGGACCGCCCGTGCTGGCGCGGCCCGGTTGTGTTGCATTAGACAGCAGGTTCCAACAGAGACGGCGTGCCAACGGTCTCCGCTGCACGATGGCGCAGCGCCCAGGCCGCCTGATAGACGGCCACCATCACATCGGCGGTCGTCTGGTCGTAGTTGGGATTGACGACCTTCGCGCCGCTGTCGTCCTTGATGTGCGTGGCGAGCCGCGCCAACAAGCGCCCGACCATCGTCGCGCTGGGCCGATTGTCGGCGCTCACGTCCATCTGGCATAACACAGCCAGCACGCGCTTGTGACCGTCCTCTGCGCCGATGGCCTGCTTGATGACGCTGTCGAGTAGGCCGCATAGGTATCCATACGCTTTGGAACTGCACGGGCCGCCATTGTTGCGGTGGAGAATGAGCAGATCGTCACAGAGAACAAACACGGAATACGGATTAGTATTCGAGATAGCGAGCAGTGCGGCGGCGTACCAGGATTTCTCAAACGGGTTGTCCGCTTGCGCCGTAGCTGGTGTGGCAGGGCTAGGCAATGCGCTGTGGGCCGGGGCTGCCGGATGGGACACGATTTCGCCTGTGGATGCGTCTACAGCCCGCTGGTGCGGTTCTACGTCTATGACGACGGCCTGACCCATTTCCTCGGACGTGTACAGACCCGACAATTCCTGCGGAAATGCTTTGCGGAGCGCCAACGATTCGGCACACTTGGCAAGCATCAAATCCGGCATCCGCTGCCAGAACGAGGTAGGGCCGCCATCTTTCTTGGTCTGCACATAAGCGCCATAGCGGGCGACAGCCCATAGCGGTTGTGCGAAGTCGCTGCGTAGGACGGCAACTTTGGCCGCGGCGGGTGGTTCGTCACTGAGCCAGACCTCTTGCCATTGCCCATCCCTGCCGCACCACAACGGGCCAAGCTGCCCGGCGTATTTGCCGGTACGTTCGGCAATCAGGCGCAGGCCATCAATGCTGACCTGGGTCGCCATCATCTCGCGGCGCTCCTGCGAGTCCCACCGCTTGATGGCATAGATTTGCCGGCTAAAGGGGTCAAGGCCGGTGCGTTCACACTGGCGAATAAACAGCGCCAGTTCATTGTCGGTCGCGCCTTTGGCTATCGTAGACTTGACCAGTTCTACCTGGTCATTCGAGTATGATTCTACTGAGCGGGCTAGGGCGGTTGTCATCGTGTGTCTCCTGCGCGTTTTAGCCATGCGCGCCCCGGCATATGCGTTATGCCTCGACCCATTCGCCGCCGGCGACATAGCTCGGCGCGGGAGGCGTACTTGCCAACTCATCTGTGAGCCAGCTATTCAACCACTCATTGGCGATCTCGTGGCTGGGCCGCACACTCAGGAACCCATTGGCATACTCGGCCAACTCGTACCAATTGGCCACCCAGAACTCAGGCGCAAACGGCTCAGCCTGTCGGGCGTCATCTACGCCACAGCGAAAGGCGTAGCCGTGCTGAATGGCCTGCGCCGCGATGGCGGCAGCCCGCCCGCCCAGGGCGATGGTGGCGGCGGTGACGTTGACACTGTTGCTGTACTCTGCGATAATCATGGTATCCGTTCTCCTTGTGGGGAACCTGGCCCGGCGATGAGCCGGGCCGTCTTTGTTGGAACGCGTACAGGGCGCAGCATCACGCTGCGCCCCATTTTCACTTCATCGCTGGCGTGTCGCTCTCGCGAACGACAAACCAGTCCAACCGTACACCTGCCTCGGCCATTTCGCCGAGGGTCAATTCCGCGCCGCGTTGTTCCGGGCGCAAGTCGGGCAAACTAATGCTGCCCACCGCATACGCCGCCGCTGCCAAATGCAGCGGCAGCGCACCGATAACAATACAGCCGGCAATATCTGCCGGAGTGGAAACATGGCTGATGACCCGCCATGTTTCCACTCGCTCTGCGCCGAACCGACTGCGCAGCCACTCCAGCGTAGCTGCGTGCCGGGTCACGACCATCACCGGACGGTAGTCCGATGATGTCGTGATAGGGGCGGGGGCGGATAGCATCGCATCGGCGATGCTGTCGGCGCGTTGCCGACCACTGCCGCCACCCTGGCCAGGCAACTCCGGGCGAAACCCGGTATGGCTGGCTCCATATCGTACTACTCCTGGCTGCTGCATTTTTCATCTCCTATGGCTAACCGTGGCGTTCGTGTGCGCCTGTCCTGTCTCCATTATTGCACATTGTAGCCATGTTGTCAAGGACATCGAACCTTAAATTTTATGCGCCGCTATTGCAATAGGACGCGCGATATGCTATATTGTAGATATGAAACAAATACCACGGGGGCAGGTAGTCTTTCCGATTCACGTTCGGCTATCGGGCGAACAGAACGCCCGGCTGAGTGAGATGTGCGCGCAGTCCGGCCTGTCGCAGTCGCAGGTGATTCGTCATCTGATTGATCAGGCGGCCTGGGTGCTGCACCATCAGGCCAGTCTGCGTCCAGCCATCATTCGCACAGAAGCGCCTGGCATATACGACCAGCCGCAGCGGGAGCCGGCCAAGTGACAGACGCCTTAGCGACACTGAGTCTGGCGACAACCATGCTGGCCGAGGCGCGCACCTTCAAGGATGCCAAGAATATTCGCGACCTGGCCGCTGCCGCGCAAGAGTTCGCACGCGCCAAGAAGTTGGGGACTGAAGCCATGAACTATGCAACCGATATCCGGCTCGAGGCGGAACGGCTGATGGGATTAAAGCTGATCGAGGCGCGCACGAATGGCACGTTCGGTCAGGGAACTTACCAAAACTCCCAGGTTGGTAGTTCTGTCCAAGCGGCCGATCTTGGCATCAGTTGGAACGAGTCGGCCGCGGCGCAGGTGGTGGCAAGCGTACCGGATGTGGAGTGGCAGGCCAAGAAGGAAAGCGCTATCAAGGCCGGCGCCAAGTCGACACGCGCGGTAGCAAGGTCGGTGAAACGAGATCAGGAGCGCGCGAGAAAACAAGCGGAGATGGCGGCGCAACCGGCGCCTGGCGAGTGTGGCGTGTGGCACGGCGACATGCGCGAAGTCGGTACGCGCATCGCCGACAACAGCGTCGATCTCATTCTGACTGACCCGCCATATCCCGGCGAATTCTTGCCGCTATTCTCTGACCTATCCACTTTCTCGGCGCGTGTTCTCAAGCCGGGAGGTCTGTGCTTAGTCTATAGCGGGCAGATATTTTTGCCTGAGGTAATGCGCCGTCTGTCCGAATCACTAAATTACGTTTGGACATTCGCGATTAAGCACAGCGGCGGCAATCAGCGTATTTTCAAGGCCAATATCAACACGGCCTGGAAGCCGGTCATCCTATTGTGCAAGCCGCTGTTCGACGTATGGTGGGACAGTTTCGTAGATGTGACTAGCGGAGGCCGGGAAAAAGACTTGCACGAGTGGCAACAAGCCGAAAGTGAAGCCGCCTACTTTATCGAGCACTTATCGCTGCCTGGTCAAGTCGTGGTCGATCCATTCTGCGGAAGCGGAACGGTACTGAGTGCAGCGAAGAAATTAGGCAGACAATATCAGGGAATTGAAATGGACGGGGAGCATGTACAGCGCGCTTGCGCCAGGTTAAAACTGTGACCCGTGTGCGAATCTATGGCGATGATTCTCCGTTTGGGGAATGGGTAAGACGGCATCCTGAATTAGACTCTATCCATCATGGTCTAACAGTCAACGACATAGATTGGATTTTTCATAAATACCGCGACAATGTGGACGGATTTGGCGTGCGAACCGTCAGTCTCATGATGGATTTAGAGACCAAGACAAACGGCAGCACACCGAATGATTACCAAAAACAGACGCTATTCTTTCGGCATCAGCTTTTGCAGAGGAAGGCGAAATTAGTGGATGCCATCACGGGCAATCGGATCGGTGTTTGGCATTTTGGCGTCTTTGTCTTATCCATGCCTGCGACCTATCCGGGCGAGAAATTTGACTTCGTAACCTGGTATCATTTTTCGCCATTAGGCAAACTTCTTCCAGCTGAGCTCACTGTTACACAGCTGGTGGACATTTTAGGATTCTCTGTTTCACCATACGATCTGGAACCGCTCTCCTTGCGACGGCATCATAAGACTTCACAGGTGTTGCGCACAATCAGGACTGCGCTTGGATTCCCGACAGATGAATTTATCACAAAACGAAGTTGAACCGGAACTACCAACAGGAGAATTATGCTAACCAATCACGAAGTCACTACCCTATTCCAGTTCACCGGCGCGTTGTCCTTGCTGGCCGGCGTCCTCGACTGGGCGCGCAAAGGCAGCCAGGCCGAGGATGACATGATTGTGCAAGCGAGCAATGTGGTGCTGGAGGCGCTATCTGACGGCGACATGGTGGAGCGCATCAACTGCATCCATCATCGCAATCTGCGCGATCAGGTGACAATCGAGCAGGCCATAGAACTGGACGAGGAACGCCGGCTGCGCCGCTGGCCGTTTCGGAACTAACATGATTACTACTGTCATTGCCTACATGCCGCAACACGAGCAATGGCGAGTGACCGTCTATCGGAACGGCGCACTGGACCATCGCGCTTGGTTCACCAGCGAAGCCGCCGCCGACTACTACGCCGCCGTTGCGCGACTGGGGGACTGACATGCAAAACGACGATCACGAAGTGTGGGGCGGCATGGTATTAGTGGCTTATCTGGTGTTGGCGGCGGCCTGCGCCCTGGCGGTCCTGGTAGTCGTGGCGCTGGTGCGATCGCCCTGGGCGGGCGGGCTGCTGCCATCAGGCGGCCTGGGCGCTGCGCCATAATATGTCCAATAACCTGTTTTTGCGCCCGCGCCATCTGCCCCACGCGTGCGCCCACTGCTGCCCAGGCAAACAGCCCTGCTGTTGCACGAATCAACATCCGCATGTGCTGCACATCTGTAGCAACCCGGATTGCATGTGTCATTCACGACGCAGGTATGACGGCTACGACAGCGCGCCTGCGCAGTCGGCACGTTCGCGTACGCAGCGGATGGCGCTCATCCGCCTGGGCATGCTCGACCTGCGGGCGCTGCTGGCCGCTATTACGAGCACGAAGGAGAAACATCGTGGAACCTGAAATCAAGGTTGGCTTGACCATCCAGCTAGCCTCGGCGGTGTTAGAAACCGTCTATGTCTATCGGGAACAGGCGCGCTATGTGATGGATATGATGCTCGCATTGGCGGAGGAATCATCGGAGAATACTAAATGTATGTGGCGTGCGATTCGCGCGGCGCATCCCGAACTCGATGGCTGGGACTTTCGTGTCGAGCACAAAACGGGGGTAATCGTCGTTATGTTTCCCCGCGACCCGACTAATTCATAATTTACTGGGTCGGTAGCTCAACGGTGAGAGCAATAGGCTTATATCCTGTCGGTTGTAGGTTCGAATCCTGCCCGACCCACTACCCGGCTCCGGCGCTTTTGCGTTCGATGTAGCGGAGCAAAGTTTCGCCGGGAACGAGAGAGTATTCGGATCGGTAGCTCAACGGCAGAGTCTGACCAGTTGTGTCACGATGCAGGTTCGAATCCTGCCCGACCCACACATTTTCTAGTCTCGCACCATTCCTATAGTGCCCGGCGACGGTCTTCATAACGTTGCTCCTCCTTGATGGTAGTGCACTGCCAGGTAAATCCGGGCCAGACTGGTAGGGATACGACATGTCGTGTCTTACGCCGCGGGCAGACGACGGGGTGTGCGGTTGAAATAGGGGAGCGACCGCACACCCCCAACCTTAGGCAGTACCCGGCCCACACGCCGGTCAACATACATGGCCAACCACGGCACAAGCAGCCACGGCCAGCCACTAACCAAGAAAGAGGTTTCACTATGTCTTTTGACACTAGCACCTATACCAAAAGTCCGTACATCAAGGGTGACGATTTGCCGGAAGGCGAGAAGGTTGTCGTCACGATCAAGAGCGCCGAGGAGGTGACGTTCCCGCAATCCGGCGATACTGTGCCGGTCCTAGAGTTTCTGGAACTCGACCAGAAATTAACCTTGAACCGGACGCGGGTCGCCAAGCTCGTCGAACTGTTTGGCGAGGAGACCGACGAATGGATCGGCCAGCGCATTGCACTGTTCTCCATTCCGGTCTCGTACAAAGGCCAATCGTCGATGAGCGTCGCCATCGGTAAGGCGCCCGCCCGCGCCACGAAAACGCGCGCGCAGGTAGAGGATGACATTACCTTCGAGCAGCCGGCGAAACGCAAGGCGCAGCCCGTGGCCATCGTCGTCGAGGATGATGACATTCCGTTCTAGTCATAACAGACGGTCCCGCGTCGCGTAGACGCGGGACCGACATTTCTTGACTTTGCGCCGAACGTGCCGTATAATGTAGATGCGCGAATGAGAAAAGCGCAGGCCGTGGCGGGCTATACGCGGATACTAGAAGCATCTGAATTTTTGAGATGCGGTTTTGTCGGCTTTCCTTATCCGCGAGGGACGCCAACTAGCCGCTAAACCGCATCTCAAAAGCACAGATGCTTTTTGTTTGACTGGAGATTCTCCATGATTGACTGGAAGGAAATTGAAGCCGAGTTCGCCTGCAACCACGAAGAACAGAAAACCGTTAAATTTGTCAAGAGTAACGATCTTTTCGCCGTTGTACGTCAGTGTACACGCTGTGGACATTCATCATCGCAACTGAAACAAAGTAGCTATAATCTAAGCATTCTCCCGCTTCGTGATGATGAATTAGATAAGCAGTGGCAAAAGAAAAAAGAGGCGCGCCGACAAGAATTATTCATTAAACATTCGGCTTCCCAAACATGGCTAGAACGATACAATACCTATCTCCAGACAGAACACTGGCAGCAATTGAAACGTCGAGTGTTCACACGCGATAGTTTCATCTGCCAGAATTGTTTTCGCAAACTCAACTCTGCAACCGCTGTTTGTCATCATTTAGACTATCGCGGCTTTGGCGAAACAGGTCATTCGTTCGTCTTCGAATGCGTGACCCTCTGTGATAACTGCCATGTGGACAGGCATCCTCATCTGCAAGGCAACGGCCATGCAAGATAAAACTCCTCCAGATATGTTCACCTCAGCATTATGGTATGCCAAGCGCGGGTTCGCCGTGTTTCCTGTTCACGAGCCGCTCTTCGATGACGACGGTAAGTGCATCGGCTGCACCTGTGAGGAATATCGGCGCTCCGACAAATGCCAACAGGAACATCCACACATGCACCTGGAGCCGGACGCCCATTGCGAGCATCCCGGCAAATGTCCGCGCGTGCGCTGGCGTGATAAAAGCACAACAGACCCAGAACAGATAACGCGCTGGTGGCGCTGGTGGCCCGGCGCAGGCATCGGCATAGATGACGGCAAAAGCGGTATACTAATCCTAGACGCCGATCTCTACAAGGACACCTACGCCGGAAATGGTTTTGTGATTGATGAGGAAACGCCTACCTCATTGACCGGCGGCGGCGGAACTCACCTTTGGTATCGGCAGCCAGACGGCAAGCAATACGGCAATGCACCAGGCGACCTGCCAGACGGCCTCGACATTCGCGGCATGGGCGGCTATCACATTGCGCCGCCCAGCCTACACAAATCAGGCCGGCGCTATGTCTTTGAGTCCGGCTATGCACCCAACGAAATCGAAATGAAGATCGTCCCGGCGGCGTTGCAGGCGCTACTGGACGCCGCGCCGCAGAATAAGCGTAGCGACATCGGCCCGGCTGATAGTGAGGCTGTGGAGCGGTCAGCGGAGATTGTGCGCGCCCTGATAAAACATGCCGATTTTGTCGCGACTGAACAGGACTGGCGTGTAGGCGAGAACATCGGACGGCGCTGGCTGTTGGCCGATTGTCCCTACAGCGATGATCATGCCGACGGAGCGTTTGTTGTGGTCTACCCGGATGGCGTGATCGGAGCCGGCTGCCACCATGCACGCTGTCAGAAGCGCATCAAAGAGGAAGGCGGCAGCGGCTGGAAATTCCTGCGGAAGATTACCGGCTTTGCGCCGGAGACGCCCAAACTAATATTTCGCAAGAGGATACCTCCCGAAGAAGTCGTTGCTGACATACCTGCCCAAATAACAGAAACCCAGGCGGAACCAAAGGCCGGCCCTGCACGTATGATCCAAATTCATCTGGCAAGAATGGGCTATTCGTTCCGTTACAACCAGATCCGTGAAAGTGTCGAAATGGAAGATGGCACGCCGTTACACGACGGCGAGCAAGCGACCATCGTCGCTCAACTATTCGAGTTGGGCGCACGCAATAAGTCGCTCATGTTGGACGTAATGATGGCCGATGCCTGGGCCAATCGCTATGATCCGCTGGTCGATTTTCTGAATGGTCTGGAGTGGGACGGACAAGATCATATTAGTCGTTTATCCTATCACTTCGAGGATCGCCACCCGCTGATCCAGTATGAGGACGGCAACAAACGCACGGTGTTCTCTGCCTGGCTATATCGCTGGTTGGTTGGTGCCGTGGCCCGCGGGCTTGGCGATCCGGTACAAAATCCTATGCTAGTGTTGGCTGCCGAGCAGGGGCTAGGCAAGTCTGAGTTTGCCCGCTGGCTATGTTCACCCGTCCCCGATTTTTTCGTAGAGAATGCCATTGACCCTGAGAACGCAGATCACCAACGGTGGGCAACGGAAAACTTCGTCTGGGAAGTAGACGAGCTTGGCGCGACCACGCGCAAGGCGGATGTGGAGGCGCTCAAGGCGTTCATTACGCGCACCAAGCAAACGTATCGAGTACCCTACGCCCGAAACCGTGTAAGCAAGCGCGCCCGCGTCAGCTTCCTGGGAACAGTCAACCCGGACAATGCGGGATTTCTGACTGACGCCACTGGCAACCGTCGTTTTTTGACGGTCGAGATCATGGCGATTGACTGGCGCGGCTACACGCGCAAGATTGATGCACGGCAGGTATGGGCGCAAGCCCGCACAATTTATTGCCAAGACAAAGACGCATGGCAGTTGGAGGAAGTAGAGAGCGTCACCCGTCATCGTATCAACAGCGACTTCAGCATGGAGGACCCGGTACGCGATGCGATTCTGGCGTTATTCGAGGTCACGTCGAACATCGAGTCGGGCGAAGGATCGTTCACCAGCAATGCTGATCTTGTGTTTCAGGTCGGTTCGCAGGTACGTAATAGCAGTACACGTGGTCTACAAATGGACATTGCACGGGCACTTAAGGGGCTTGGCGTCACCAAAGGACGAACGGGTGATGACACACGCGGTTATTGGGGCGTTAGGCGTCGTCCATCAACAACCTACTGATTTTCCGCCAACCTTGCCAACCTTCCGCCAACCTGGAAGGTATAGGTTGACGGAAAAATTACACCTATAAAATACCTTTTCCGTCAACCTGCCAACTTTTTATAGGGTATCTTTCAAAGAATAGGTAGTAGGTAGGTAGGGGGGTAGGTATAGGTACTGTATTAAAGGTTAAGGAAAAAGGTTGACGGGTTGACGGAAAATTGGCGGAAAACGGCCTTTTACTCGTGTAAATTTCTTCGCCAACCTCGAATCGTGAAGTGGCGGAAGGTTGGCGGAAAAATGGAGATTGCTATGATGGAGTATGGACGACCTATTAGAGTATTTTATGGCAATTTACTAAGGGTTGGCATTACCCTGCGCGTCGTGGACGGCGTGCTGCGCATCGGCGGGCAGGGTCGCACTAACCTTAGCCCGGCGTATAGAAAAGAAATAACCCGTAGGGCATTTCAGTTAATTGAAATATTGGAACCGCCCGTGCCAGATGAACTAATGCCCTATTTTCATAGACCACTCACTGTCCAAGAAATAGAGGCCGCCACAAATATTGCAAAACAAATCGGCGCACATATTGCGCCTTTTCCAGCCAATGGTTTTTGGATTCTTTTGATGCGGAGTTGGTGAAAATGATGCTTGTATGCTATACTTACAGGAGTAGGAACGGAATAAATAGCCAGGGCGCTGCTTGTAACAGCCCCTGGCCTGACAGCAGAAAGGAACTTCTGATGCCTCCTTATGTTATCCCACTTGCGTTTAATTTCAAAGTTTGTCCTAGATGTGGCACGTCCAAATCAGCCACTCCTGAGTTCTTTGCGCGTGAAAAACGAAAAAGCAGTGGACTCCGTGCAACCTGCAAAGAGTGCGAACGCGTCTATCGTACAGAGAACAAGAAACGAATCTCGGAACGAGATCATGCCTATCGAGCCGGACATAAAGAGAAGGCGACAGAATACCATCGCGCCTATCATGCGGCCCATAAACAAAAAGAGAATGAGCGAGCGCGTAAATATCGTGTCGCCAATCCAGAACGAATGGCTGAATACAAGAGGAAGTGGATAGAAATTCAGGGAGAACGTGTAACGGAATATAAGCGGGCATGGCGTATTATCCACAAGAAACGCCTAGCCGAAAAGGATCTCGCTTGGGCTAGAGCAAATCCCGAAAAAGTAAGGGCACGCGGCCAGCGCCGTCGCGCGCGGAAGCATAACGCTGAAGGTACTCATACGGCGGCGGATATTCAGGCTCAATACAAAGCGCAAAAAGGAAAATGTTATTACTGTAGCGTCAAGGTAAGTGATACCTACCATGTCGATCATATTGTGCCTTTATCTCGTGGCGGCTCGGATGATCCTGAAAATATCGTTATTGCTTGTCCAATCTGCAACCTCAGAAAGAATGATAAGTTGCCATCGGAATGGCCTGAAGGAGGGCGCTTGCTATGATGAGGGCAAGTAGAACGGATCGAAATCAAAAACAGATAGTCGAGTTGCTCAGAACGCTCGGCTGCCTAGTCCAAGATCTGTCCGCGGTCGGGCAGGGCGTGCCCGACCTTTTGGTCTACCACCCGCGCTGTGGCCTAGTCCTAGTCGAGATTAAGGACGGCTCGTTGTCGCCCAGCCGGCAGGCGCTGACGCCGGCCGAGGCGGCTTGGCATCTGCGTTGGAGTTCGGCGCCTTTGTACGTAGTGACAGGAGATGACGATGCGTTGGCTATATTAACCGGCGCAGAGAGGATGCCATGACCAGCGAGACCAATGACCTATACAGTGCTGCCCAGTTTCGCATCAATCCCGCTCACCCCGACCGCATTCAAGTCAAATTCGGGCCGCGCCTCCACTGGCGCCAGCATAGTCAATGGCGCGACGCGGACGAAGCGCGCATGCATTTATTGCGCCTGGGCCGTAAGGACGCTGGCGCAGCACAGGAGACCCTGCCTGACACCACACCGACCGCCGACGAGGCCGAATTGCGCAGCGCCAGCGCACGCGC
>ERZ1292629.1582-Hain-H43-01um-R1-1582-length-21536-cov-6_pt1 | contig 21536 bp, 30 predicted proteins | sample MGYA00564399_ERZ1292629 | MGnify/ENA primary metagenome ERZ1292629 (study PRJEB36523, sample SAMEA6512636) | groundwater metagenome | collected 2019-01-08 | study: AquaDiva: Metagenomics assemblies of 32 groundwater samples | reverse complement strand
TCGCCGCCTGCGGCGGCGAAATGCGTTCGGACTAATTCAAGAATACTGCACCAAACTAATCTTATTTTTTGTGTTAAAATTAGTTTATGGAACTGAAAGGTAAAGTGATTGTTATAACAGGGGGGACAAAAGGTTTAGGCAAAGCCCTTTCCCTTGCTTTTTTGAAAAATGGCTCAAAAGTCACAGTTTGTTCTAGAAACGAAGATGAATTGAAAAATTTGAGAAATGGAATTATAGGCATAAAAGCGGATGTCACCAGAGAGGAGGAATTGCAGAAAGTAGTCGATCTAACCAAGGAAAAATTCGGCAAATTGGATATTTGGATTAATAATGCCGGTATTTGGCTGCCCCACTTGCCGATTGAGAAAACAGACTGGAAAAGAACTCATGATTTAATTGAGGTTAATTTATTCGGAACCGTTTATGGATCAAAAGTAGCCCTTGCACAAATGAGAAAACAAGGTTTTGGTTCGATTGTAAATATTATTTCAACAAGCGCGCTGGAGGGTAAAATAAACGAAACGGCATATTGTTCAAGCAAGTTTGCCGCGATGGGATTTACGAAGTCTCTGATGAAAGAAGTGGATGGAAAAAATATAAGAGTGATGGCGGTTTACCCCGGAGGAATGAGGACCGACTTGTTTAACGAAGACATGCCGAAAAATTACAATGAATTTATGAACCCGGATTACGTGGCTGATAAAATTGTGGAAAATCTGAAGAAGAATATCCCCGAAGATGAATTAATTATAAGGCGTCAATAAGAAAATTATGCTTTACACCAGAAAAGGAGACAACGGAACAACCAAAACTTTCGGATGCGACCAGCGCATTTCTAAAAGCTCGATGATAGCCGAGGCCCTCGGCTCGCTGGACGAAATAAATTCTTATCTCGGCTTTTGCAAGATAAAAGCCAGAAAAGAAAAGCTTTTGGTTCAGAACAAAATATCGGGGGATGGGATAATTCACAATATACAAAAAAATCTGTTTATCGTCCAAGCAGAACTGGCCGGAGCCTCGATGTCCATAGATGAAGAAAAAGTGAAAGAATTGGAAACAATCATTGACTCTATAGAAAAAGAGTTACCGCCCATAAAAACTTTTTTTATTTCCGGCGGAACGGAACTGGCCTCTATTTTTGACATCGCCCGCACTATTTCCCGCCGAGCGGAAAGGAGGGTAGTGGGAGTAGCAGAAGAGAAAAAAACTCCTATAAAAAAATCTACCCTTGCGTATCTAAATCGTCTTTCCAGTCTTCTTTATGCTTTTGCCAGACTAGCCAACCATCGGGCCGGCATAGATGAAGAAAGCCCTGACTACAAATAACTATTATTTCTAAAAAATTTTAAATTATGCTATAAATAACAGCACATGGTGCCTATGGTGTAACGGTTAGCACTGCAGCTTGTGGAGCTGTAAGTTCCGGTTCAAATCCGGATAGGCACCCCATATGCTTTCGAAAAGTATAAAAGAAACCAACAAGATAGCCAAAGTATTTCTTAATAAATTATTAAAAAATAAAAGGGGGCGGAAAAGCGCATTGGTTGTAGCCCTTTCCGGGGATTTGGGCGCAGGAAAGACCGCCTTCACAAAATTTGCGGCCAAGCATTTGGGTATAAAAGACAGAGTTTTCAGTCCGACTTATGTCATTATGAAAAAATACCCCATTAAACTTAAAAATTATAAGTTCTTTTTTCATTTTGACGCTTATCGCCTGAAAAACGAGAAAGAATTATTACATCTGGGATGGGAAGAAATTATCGGCAACAAAGAACATCTGATTTTCATCGAGTGGCCGGAAAATGTATCTAAGATTATTCCCGCCGATGCCAGATTTATTTATATTTCCGGCAATAAAAAAGACGAAAGAAATTTTAAGCTCAAATAATGAATGGAAAATAACCCCTGGGGTGATAAAAATTTAATAAAGGTTCTTCTGGAAAATGGCGTGGTAATTATGCCTACTGACACTATTTATGGGATAGTTGGGAAAGCCCAAAATGAACAAATAGTCGATCGTATTTATGCTACGCGACAAAGAAGTCCAGAAAAACCGTGTATAATACTTATCGGAAACACAAAAGAACTTGAAAAATTTTCGATTATTCTTTCAGAAAAACAAAAACAAAAGATTTTTGAATACTGGCCGGGACCGGTCAGTATTATTCTGGATTGCCCGGATGATTCTTTTGCATACCTGCATCGTGGCACAAAAACTCTGGCGTTCCGTTTGCCGGCATTGCAAGCGCTCCGAAACCTGCTCTTAAAAACCGGTCCGCTCATTGCTCCTTCCGCAAATCCGGAGGGTTTTTCTCCAGCCTGGAGTATTGAAGAAGCGAAAAAATATTTCGGTAATTCGGTTGATTTATACATAGACGGGGGAAAGATAGAAAGCAAAGCATCTAAACTTATTAAATTAGAGAATAATAGTTCCGTCGCTGTGCTTAGGGAATAGAAATATGTCATAATTGAGATATGAAAAAAAGCATCCTGGAAAAGATATTCAGCGCGCCGGCGGAAGTGCTGGAAAAAAGCGTTGAATTGGAACAGGAAATCAAAGAAGATATCGAGAAACAAAAACCAATCAAAGAAGCCAGAGAATACTGGAAAACATTGGGTCCGGGGCTGACTACCGGCGCTGCGGATGATGATCCGTCGGGTATCGCCACATACTCGCAGATGGGAGCGTCTCGCGGTTTCAGTTTGATCTGGCTTTCGCTCTTTTCTTTTCCCTTGATGGCAGTTGTTCAGGAAATGTGTGCTCGGATCGGACTCACTACCGGAGTCGGGCTGGCCACCAATATAAAGCGTCATTTTTCGGGGAAAATTTTATATTTTACTACCATACTTCTTCTTTTTGCAAACGTGTTTAATATCGGAGCGGACTTGGGGGCAATGGCCAAAGGCACTCAACTTATTTTCCCCCAAATAGGTTTCACTTTTTTGGTTTTCGGTTTTGCCGTATTCTCTCTGCTTCTTCAAATTTTTATTCCTTACAAAGAATATTCGAAATATTTGAAATATCTTACCCTGGTTCTTTTCGCTTACGTATTTTCGGCATTTTCGGTGGCAATCGATTGGGGAAATGTCTTTAAACATCTGGTGATTCCCACGATTTCTTTTTCAAAAGACGAAATTATTTTGATTTGCGCGGCTCTTGGCACAACCATAAGCCCTTATTTATTTTTCTGGCAGACATCGCAAGAAGTAGAAGAACAAATATTGAGAGGAGAAAAGACGGAAGAATCACGACGCGTTCTGAACACAAGCAAGGATATCCATAAAATGAGAATTGATGTCTGGTCCGGAATGTTTTTTTCCAATCTGATAATGTTTTTCATAATTGCCACCTGTGCGGCAACTTTGTTCGCAAACGGCCTGACAAATATAGGAACGGCTGCCGATGCGGCTCTGGCTCTCCGGCCCCTGGCCGGCGATTTTGCTTTCATTCTGTTCGCAATCGGAATTTTGGGGGTAGGACTTTTGGCTATTCCGGTTCTGGCCGGGTCGGCTTCTTATGCAATGTCCGAAACATTTAATTGGAAAGCCGGATTGAATAGAAAACTGAAACAAGCTACCTCTTTCTATGGCGTAATAATAATAGCAATGATTTTAGGAATCATTTTGAATTTTATTGGACTCGACCCGATAAAAACCCTTATTTATTCAGCTGTTTTTAATGGAATTATTTCGCCAATTATTTTATTCTTTATCGTACGTATAAGCGCTAACGAAGGGATAATGGGAACTTTTAAAAATAAAAAATTGACTAATGTTTTAGGCTGGTTTACCGTCCTGTTGTTATCTATAGTTAGCACCAGTACTATAATTTTTCTTTTTGTTTAACATTTTATGAAAATCATTAGAGATTATGATTTGACAAAACTGAATACTTTCGGAATATCCGTTCAGGCGAAATTTTTCGCTGAATTGAACGAAGAGTCTGATTTAAAAGAACTTTTTATATCTCCGGAATTCAGAAATAACGAGAAATTGTTTTTAGGAGGAGGAAGCAATATTTTATTTACCAGAAATTTCAGGGGAATTGTCGTATTAAACAAGTTAAAAGGAATTGAAATACTGGAGGAAAACCCGGAATACTCCACTATAAAGTCCATGGGTGGCGTTATTTGGCATGATTTGGTTGAATTTACGGTCAACAGAGGATATTGGGGGATAGAAAATTTGGCTCTGATACCAGGCACGGTCGGGGCGGCGCCAATGCAGAATATCGGGGCTTACGGAGCGGAAATCAAAGATGTTTTGGAGAACGTTGAAGCTTATGAGATAGAAACAGGAGAGAAAAAAACTTTTAGGAGGGAGGAATGCGAGTTCGGATACCGCGACAGCATATTCAAAAACAAATTAAGGGGAAAATATTTTATTTCAGCCATAACTTTGAAATTAGGCAAAACAGAGAAAAAAAATATCAATTATAAAATTCTACAAGAATATCTGGAGGAGAATAAAATTGAAATCAAAAGTTCCAAGGATATAAGCGACGCGGTTTCATCCATACGCAAAAGCAAGTTACCCGATCCGGCACTGATAGGCAATGCCGGGAGTTTTTTTAAAAATATTTTCATAAAAAAAGAAAAATTGGAAAACTTATTGAAACTTTACCCCGACATGCCTTCTTTTGAAGAAGACGGGAAAATCAAAATACCGGCCGGCTGGCTTATCGAGCAATGCGGTTGGAAAGGGAAGAGAATGGGTAATGTCGGTGTACACGATAAACAAGCGTTGGTTTTAGTAAATTACGGCGGAGCCACGGGGGAAGAGATAAAAAATTTATCTGAACAAATAATTGCTTCAGTCAACTCCCGATTCAGACTGATTCTCGAGAGGGAGGTCAATTTGATTTGATGATATTCTTGTGTATAATAATTTAATATGAAAAAAAATATAATCATATGGTTTCTGGTAGTAATAGCAGTTGTAGCCGCTTTAGTTTATATTACAATTAACAGTAAAAATACCATGACAGAAGAAAAAGTCGCGAAAGCCGGGGATATTGTTTCAATGAATTATACGGGAACATTGGATGATGGAACCGTTTTTGATTCAAATGTTGATCCTAAATTCAAGCATGTTGAGCCGTTCGTTTTCACCTTGGGATCTGGACAGGTTATTGCCGGCTGGGATAAAGGCATAGTTGGAATGAAGGTCGGAGAGAAGAAAATTCTCAAAATTGCTCCCGAGGATGCCTATGGAGCAGCCGGAATTCCCGGAATAATTCCCCCGAATTCCGCATTAAACTTTGAGGTTGAACTTTTACAAATTAAGCAATGATTTGCCGCACTAGTGGCACCTAATAATATTATGAATACATCGCCAGAACAAAAAGAGAAAATATATCGCGGGTTAAGAATCGCTCTTATCGCTTTTTTGGTTGCGGTCGCTGTCAATTTTTTAGTTGATAGCAGGTACGAGAAACCGGAAAATACCATAACCTTCTCCGGGCACGGAGAAGTCACGGCCGTTCCCGATATTGCCAATGTATATTTCACCATCAGCCAGAATGCAAAAACGGTAAAAGAGGCACAGACACTGGTGGCAGGAATTGAAAAGAAATCTTTGGATTTTTTGAAGACAAACAATGTTCTTGACAAAGACATTAAAACCGCCAATGCTTCTTTTTATCCAAAATATGATTATGGGCAAATCTATTGCATAAAATATCCATGCCCTCAGAGAAATCCTGTGATTGTGGGTTATACCGCTTCGGAGAGCATAACCGTGAAGGTTAGAAATACCGACGAGGTGGGGAAAATTATGCAGGGACTTGGGACGCTGGGCGTTTCCGATTTGAATGGCCCTAATTTTTCCATAGACAATGAAGAAGAATTGAAAACGCAAACCAGAAAGAAAGCCATTGATAATGCAAAAGAGAAAGCCGAAGTTTTGGCAAAAGATCTAGGTATCCGCCTCGGCAAAATTACCGCTTTCAGCGAGTCCGGCAACTACCCGGTACCGATGTATGCCAAAGGAATGATGATGGATAGTGTCTCGGGCGTGTCTCCTCAAGCCGAAATTCCAAAAGGAGAGAACACAATAAGTTCGGATGTTTCAATTACTTACGAAATAAGATAGATTTGACTATTTTGAAGAAAGTAGTAACATTTAAAAAGCCCTTGAAAGGGGGCTTTTTTAAAAGGTTTACACTTTAGACGCATAAAAATGTCAAAAATTACCGAATATTTGAAAGAAACGAAAACTGAATTAAAACACGTAATTTGGCCCAACAGGCGCCAGACCATTTACTATACCTTGATTGTGGTTGTGTTGTCTGTTTTAATAGCTTACCTTTTGGGTGTTTTTGATTTTATTTTCCTGCAAGGATTGCAAAAATTAATTCCTTTTTAAATTATGTCAAAACAAGAAACACAGGGTACTAGAAATTGGTATGCCATTCATACTTACGCGGGATATGAAAACGTCGTTCTGCGCAATTTGAAACAGCGCATCGATTCTCTGGGCATGAACGACAAGATTTTTAACGTGATAATACCGATTGAGAAAAAGATAAAAATAAAAGGAGGCAAGCGCGTGGAAGTGGAAGAAAAAATCTATCCAGGGTATGTTTTGGTGGACATGATCGTGACGGATGATTCCTGGTATGTCGTTCGCAACACCCCGCGGGTTACCGGTTTTGTCGGAGCCGGGGTGAATCCCGTTCCTCTGAAGAAGGAAGAAGTGGAGTATCTTTTCAAAAAAATGGATACGAGCATAGTCAAACACAATATTGACCTTGCGATAGATGAGACAGTCCGCATAGTTGACGGCCCATTTAAAGACCTGGAAGGCAAAATCAACTCTGTCGATAATGAACGCGGAAAAGTAAAAGTGCTTGTCTCCATGTTCGGCCGAGAGACCCCGGTCGAGCTTGATTTCTTGCAAGTCAAGAAAGTTTAATGTAATCTGAAATAATATGGCAAAAAAGGTAACCAAAAAAATAAAATTGCAAATAGAAGCCGCCAAAGCCACCCCGGCGCCTCCGTTGGGGCCTGCCTTGGGACAGGCGGGGATCAACATAGGAGATTTCGTAAGCAAATTCAACGCTAAAACCGCCAAGATGGCGGGGGATAAAGTTTCCGTGGCTATCACGGTTTACGAGGACAGAAGTTATGATTTTGTGGTCAAGACCCCTCCGGTTAGCGGGCTTATTTTGAAGGCGGTCAAACTGGAGAAAGGATCAGGCAAAAATGCCACCGAAAAAGTCGGTAAGATAACCAAAGCGCAGGCGCAAGAGATTGCCGCCAAGAAAATGCCGGATCTGAACGCCAAAGATATGGACGGAGCCGTCAGAATCATCGCCGGTTCTGCTCGTTCTATGGGGATAGAGATGGTGGACTAGCGGGCAATTGTGCTAATATATTAATATGTTAAACATTCAACAATATTTTACAAAGAAAAATGTTCTCTTTGTTGTCGTTTTTGTGATTTTAGGATTTATTGCGCTACAGATTCCGATAACCCAACTGGAAGGATCAAAAGCAAAATTTATGGTATATGATGCCTTCGCGCCCGTAGCTGGGGCTTTTATTGGCAGTTTACCTGGGGTGGTGGCGGTGTTTTTGATGCAATTTATTAATTTTTTGGCGTATGGAGCTATAGTTCAAGACGCTGGGACAATCATCCGTTTTGTGCCGATGCTTTTTGCGGTGTTGTATTTTGCCCGAAAAAGCAAATTTAATTTGATTATTCCAACACTTGCGATTATCGTTTTTGTTGTTCACCCCATCGGCCGGACAGTTTGGTATTTTGCGCTTTTCTGGACTATTCCGATTATTGCCTATTTTATTCGCGATAGATTTCTTTTGGCGCGGGCGCTCGGCGCCACTTTTACCGCTCATGCGGTCGGTGGTGCTTTATGGGTCTGGATTTTCGCGTTGCCAGCGCCGATTTGGATCTCGCTTATACCAATTGTGGTCCTGGAGCGTTCGTTTTTTGCCCTTGGTATTGCTGTTTCTTTCGTTCTAGTCAACAATCTTTTAGCTTTTTTGGAAAAGAAGCATATATTGAATCTCGGTTTTATTATCAACCAGAGATATCTCTTGGGCACGCTTCGCCATGAACCGAAAACGTAAATTGTCCCATAAAATCAATTACATCGCATATGTTGCAAGTAGTATTGATGGACGAATAGCCAAAAGCAATCAGTCTGGCACGGATTGGACGAGCAAGGAAGATTGGAATTTCTTCCAAAAATCTATTTCTAAATTTGACGCTGTAGTTGTCGGGCACAACACTTACAAAGTAGCAGAAAACTGGCTTAAAAAAAGGCGAACAATAGTTTTTACTTCCAGATATAGTTTTCTGAAATCTATTGATTCTGTCACTTTTTTGAATCCAGCTCATGTAAATTTTTTAAATTTTATACATGAAGCGAATTTCAAAAAAATTGCCATACTTGGCGGACCGAAAGTATACACTTTTTTTCTTGAGAACAAAATGCTAGATGAGCTTTTTGTCACGATTGAACCGTATATTTTTATAAATGGTGTTCCGATGTTTTCTGGCGATAGATTTCACAAATATAGATTTATTTTGCAATCAGTGAAAAAACTTAATAAAAGAAGCACTATTTTACTCCACTACAAAAATGGAAATTAAAGCAATCAAAACCAGAATATTTAAAGAGAATGAAAATCTGACTGATTTTATTCTGAAGTATGTAAAAAAAATTCCGGAGAATTCTATTCTTGTTATTACCTCTAAAATTGTATCACTTTCTGAAGGGCGGACAGCCGAATACAAAAACCAGTCCCAAAAAGTTAAACTTATAAAACAAGAAAGCGATTTTATGCTTCGCACCAAATATACCTGGCTTACCATAAAAGACGGTATGGTTATGTCTTCGGCAGGTATTGATGAATCTAATGCTAGAGGTAAACTCATACTTTTACCCCAAAATAGTTTTAAATCCGCGGATTTAGTAAGAAAGAAATTAAAAAAAATATTTAAAATAAGGAAACTAGGCGTGCTCATTACCGACAGCAGAATTTTTCCTTTACGCGCCGGAATTGTCGGTGTTTCCCTGGGTTATGCCGGATTTAAGGGCATTCGCGATTATCGCGGCAAATCCGATATTTTTGGCCGAACTTTAAAATTTTCGCGCACGGATATTGCTGATGGTTTGGCCACATCAGCCGTTTTGGAAATGGGGGAAGGGAAAGAGCGTCAACCGTTGGCCCTAATAACAAAAGCTCGGGTTGAGTTTACTGACAAAATAAATAAAAAAGAATTATACATTGACCCAAAAGAGGATTTGTATTTGCCCCTTTTTGGGAGTATATTAAAGAAGTGAAAAAGGAAATTAAAAGATACAAGAGACCCAGCTGGGATGAATATTTTATCGGCCTGGCGGATTATGTCGGTTCCAGAGGTACTTGCGACAGGGGACGTTCAGGTGCGGTTTTGGTTAAAGAAAAGCGGATTCTTGCCACCGGATATGTAGGTTCGCCTGTCGGCATTGCGCATTGTGACAAGGTAGGACATGAAATGCATACCCTCGCCGGCGATGATGGAGTGGTTTCCCGTCATTGTCTCAGGACAGCTCATGCGGAACTGAACGCTATCGCTAATGCCGCGCGTTTCGGCGTGTCTATTGATGGATCGACTCTATATTGTAAAATGGTTCCTTGTTATACCTGCGCCAAGACGATAATAAACGCGGGAATCAAGCGCGTAGTCGCTTCCAAGGATTATCACGCGACAAAACGATCAAAAGTTGTTTTTAAACAAGCCGGAATTAAACTGGAAATTGTAAATAAAAAAGTTGAACCTTACGAAGACCAATAATATGTCCGTAGACCTGAAAAAATTGCAAAAAGAAATAATGCGGAACAAGATAAAGAAAGGTTTCAATACTACCGATATTTCCCTTGAGTTTTGCCGCGCCTTTGAGGAACTTTCCGAAGCATTCAAAAAACACAATCACGGGCAAACCGGTGTTGCCGAGGAACTGGCCGATGTGGCCATATTCTTGCTCGGCATGTGCGAGATCCTGGGTTATGATTTGGAAAAAGAACTGGTCAGAAAAATTGAAATAAATAAAAAAAGAGTTTACAAAAAAGAAAAATCTCCGGACGGAAAGACTATTCTTATAAGAATCAGAACCTCCAAAGATCCTTAAAAATTATTTTTTGATATATTCTACGAATTCCAAATCGTATTTATTCAGATCGTCTTTCGGATATTTTTCTTTTTTGACTTCTTGCCACTTGTTTTTTTCTATTTCCGGGAAAAATGCGTCAGCCTCGGGGAATTCTCCGTTCACATAGGTAATATAAAGCTTGTCGGTTATAGGCAGTACCTGCTTATATATTTCCTCCCCTCCGATTACGAATATTTCCTCATTTTTATCCGGAAACAAGTCCAACGCTCCGCTCAAAGAATGCACTATCTCCACTCCTTCTTTTTTATAATTCGCGTCTCGGGTTATCACTATATTTTTTCTGTTGAGCAGAGGTTTGCCGATGGATTCGAAAGTTTTTCTGCCCATTATTACGGGGTGCAACATGGTAATTTTCCTGAAATGTTTCATATCGGCCGGCGAACGCCAAAGAAGTCCGTTCTTTTTTCCAATCTCATTATTCTTGCCGATGGCTACGATAATTGAAATCATAATTTTTTTAAACCGCTATTTCAAATTTAATTCTGTCATAACTTTCATAATTTATAATTTCCGTATCCGTATATTGCCAGTCAAAAATCGATTTGAAATTATTTGTCTTGATTTGTGGCAATTTATATTTATTTGGGTCCCGCGACAGTTGTTCTTTCATCCCATCAATATGATTGAGATATATATGCGTGTCGGCCAGAAAACCGGTGAGCATTCCTTCTTCTAAACCTGTTTCCAGAGCGAGAAGATGCAATAGAGTCGCGTAGCTGGCGATATTAAAAGGCAGTCCCAAAGCCACATCCACACTGCGCTGATTCCAAAATAAGTTTAAACGGTTATTTATGACCGTTACCTGAAAGGCATAGTGGCAATAAGGCGGAATTACTTTGTCGACATCTACCGGATTCCAAGCGAGCACCAGCATTTGGCGGCTGTCCGGTTTTGTTTTTAACATTTCCACCATGCGTTTCAACTGATCAACTCCTTTTCCGGTGTAATCGGTTTGATAATCCTTATATTTGGCTCCGAAATGTCTCCATTCCCAGCCATAGATAGAACCCAAGTCTCTTTCTTCCAGCATTTTCTTTTTTGTTGCTTCATCGTGAGCATAGGGGACTTTCAGCGGACTACACCATTCATCCCAAATATGATTATTTCTGTCTTGTAACCATTTTTTGTCGGTGATGCCCTTGATAAAAAATTCCAATTCGGAAGCGACTAGACGGAATGGCATTTTTTTGGTAGTTAATAACGGAAAGCCGTTTCTCATATTATGCTGAAAAATTGTTCCGGCTATGGTCAGCGTACCTGTGCCGGTTCTATCGGTCTTTTTCTCCCCGTTTTCCAAAACGTCTTTTACTATATCCAGATAAGCTTTCATAAGTCTTATTATAGCAACAAACGAGGAGCATGAACAAATACATTTATTTAATGTCCAAGAGCCGTTGCTACATGGTACTCCATATAACAAACTAAAAAAACCCCGCTAGGGGATTTTTTGATTTTATTTTGCTTTTATCAGTCCGGCCTTAAGAAGAGTTTTATAAATGCCGTTCTTTTTGATGGTGCGCATACCGCGGGCCGAGACTCTGATGTTGACAGATTTTCCCAATTCTGGAACGAAAATTTTACTTTTCTGAAGATTCAGATATTTTCTCTTTTTGCCGGTCGGGTTGAATTTAGTGGCGCGGGTTCTGTTGGAGTATCCTCCTCCGACGATTGAACTTTTTTTTGTTATTACGCACATTTTCGCCATAGTTTTTTTATGCTATCATTAAATTTATCCTTATGCAAGGAACTGACACTATCTTTTTTATAGCCATACTCATAATATCCGTCGTTATCCATGAGGTTTCTCACGGCTTTGTCGCTTTGCGTTTCGGCGACAAAACCGCTTTATACGCCGGACGTCTGACTCTTAATCCTCTCAAGCATCTGGATATATTTGGTTCGATAATTCTGCCGGCCTTTTTGGTTTTAACTCACGCGTCTTTTTTGTTTGGCTGGGCCAAGCCGGTGCCGTATAATCCGAATAATCTGACCAACAGAAAATGGGGAACCATCGCCGTCGCATCGGCCGGAATTTTGGCGAATCTTTGTTTGGCGGTTTTTTTCGGGCTTGTTTTGCGTTTTTCCATAAATAGTCCGGTACCAGCCAGCTTTGTTTTTATAACTTCCTCAATTGTTTTGGTCAATTTGGGGCTGGCAATTTTCAATCTGGTGCCTATTCCCCCTCTTGACGGTTCCAAAATACTTTTTTCGCTCCTGCCAGGATCTTTTTATTTCATTATTTCCTTTTTTGAACGATATTCGCTTATTTTGATCGTTATTTTCATAGTTTTTTTGGCTGATTATTTATACCCCATATTGGCTTTTTTATACCATCTCACCACGGGTCTTGCAATTTAACACTTTAAATAGTATATTATTTTCATAGTCCTATGGGGCTATTTTGTTTAGTTATGCCGACAATCAACCAATTAATCAAAAAAAGCAGGAAAAAGGTTTACCGCAAAGACAAAACGGTGGCTTTGACCCGCGGATTCAACGTTTTAAAGAATAAACCGGTTTATTTCTCGTCTCCCTTTAAGCGTGGCGTTTGTACAAAAGTCTCGACAACCACTCCCAAAAAACCGAATTCGGCACTCCGAAAAATCGCCAGAGTGCGCCTGACTAACGGTATGGAAGTTACGGCTTATATTCCGGGGGAAGGGCATAATTTACAGGAACACTCGGTAGTTATGTTGCGGGGCGGGCGCGTGAAAGATTTGATCGGAGTCAGATATCATATCGTGCGCGGTGTTTTGGATACACAGGGAGTCGAGAGACGCAAGCAAGGCAGATCTCTTTACGGAAACAAAAGACTCAAAGAAACTAAAAAATAAAAAAACATGAGACGCAAAATAAACAACAGAAATATAGTTAAACCCGATTTTATCTTCAATTCCCAAAAACTGGAGAAGTTTATCAACTATGTCATGTGGTCCGGGAAAAAAGAAACTGCCAGAAAAATAATGTACAAAGCTTTTGATATAATCAAGGAAAAGACGGGCAACCCGAATCCGCTTGAAGTTTTTGATTTGGCAATAAGAAACGCCGGTCCTTTGACTGAAGTGCGTTCCAAGCGTATTGGTGGTGCCAACTATCAAGTTCCAAGGGAAGTCAGACCGGAACGCCGCCTGGCTCTGGCCATGCGCTGGATTCGCGACGCCGCCCGCAAAAGTAAAGGACGCCCGATGTACTTGAAACTTGCCGACGAACTGATTGCCGCTTCAAAGAACGAGGGGTCCGCCATTAAGAAAAAAGAAGATACTCATAAAATGGCCGAAGCCAACAAGGCCTTCGCTCATTTCGCTTGGTAAAATATTTATATGGAACGGGATTATCCGCTGGAAAAAGTCAGGAATATTGGAATTATCGCGCACATTGACGCGGGCAAAACGACTACCACCGAACGCGTGCTTTTCTATACCGGCATGTCCCATAAGATAGGAGAAGTGCATGACGGCGATACTGTTACCGACTGGATGGAACAGGAAAGAGAGCGTGGAATTACCATTACCTCCGCGGCAGTCACCTGTTTTTGGACGCCGACTTACGCCAATAACGACAAAAATAAAAAACACCGTTTTAACATTATCGACACTCCCGGCCATATTGATTTTACGGTTGAAGTTAAGAGATCACTGCGCGTGCTGGACGGCGCCGTTGTCGTTTTTGACGGAGTAGCGGGAGTTGAACCCCAATCCGAAACAAACTGGCGCTATGCCGATGAAGCCAAAGTTCCCCGCATTTGTTTTATCAATAAACTGGACAGAACAGGGGCTTCTTTTGAACATTCATATGCGACAATTTTGGATCGTTTGACCAAAAAAGCGGTACGAATGCAGATTCCAATCGGACTTGAAGAAAAACACGAGGGTGTCATTGATTTGCTGACCATGAAAGCTTTTTATTTCGAAGGAGAAATGGGCAATAAGGTTGTGGAAAAAGAAATTCCGGAAAATCTGAAAGCGGAAGCGGAAAAATACCACCATAAATTGATTGAAAAAATTGTGGAGCAAGATGATGCGGTCATGAACGAATATCTTGAAGGAAAAACTCCGGATATAAACACTCAAAAGAGACTTTTAAGAAAAGGAGTTATAACCAATGAAATTTTTCCGGTTTATACCGGCTCCGCTTTGAAGAACAAGGGTGTTCAATTGGTGCTGGATGGTGTGGTGGATTATCTTCCTTCGCCTCTGGATATTCCGCCCGTGGAGGGGACGGATCCGGACAATAATGACGAAATTATTTTCAGGCATGCAAAGGACGAAGAACCTTTTTCTGCTCTGGCTTTCAAGGTTGCAACGGATCCTTTCGTCGGACAGCTCATTTTCTTCAGAGTTTATTCCGGAACCTTGACCGCCGGTTCTTACATTTATAATCCCAGAACCAGAAATAAGGAACGCATCGGCCGAATATTGCGAATGTATGCCAACGACAGAGAAGAAATGAAAAAAGTTTTTGCTGGAGAAATAGCGGCGGCTGTCGGATTGAAGGATACGATTACTTCCGACACTCTTTGCGACGAAGAACATCCGATAGAATTGGACAGGATAATTTTTCCTGAACCGGTTATTCAGCTGCGCATTGAACCAAAAACAAAAGCCGACCAGGAAAAAATGGGTATGGCTCTCAACCGTCTCGCCCAGGAAGATCCCACATTCAGAGTAACTACCGATCAGGAAACAGGAGAAACGATTATTGCCGGAATGGGAGAGCTGCATCTGGAGATCATTGTCGACCGGATGAAAAGGGAGTTTACCGTCGAGGCCAATGTCGGCAAGCCGCAAGTAGCTTATCGGGAAACGATTACCGGCACTTCCGAAGCGGAAGGCAAATATATCAAGCAATCCGGAGGACGCGGAAACTACGGTCACGTTAAAATCAAAGTTAAACCTATGAAAGCCCTGACCAAAGAAGAAATCGAAAATTTGCCCAAGAACACAAAAAGAGCCAACGGGTTTGAGTTTATCAATACAATCAAAGGAGGAGTTATTCCGCAGGAATATATCGCGCCCTGCGAAAAGGGATTCAGGGAAGGTTTGGACCGCGGGGTGCTGGCCGGATTCAAAATGGTCAATGTTTCGGTGGAACTTTGGGACGGTTCCTATCACGAAGTTGACTCCAACGAAATGGCTTTCAAGATTGCGGCCTCCATGGCCGTACAGGATGCTTGTAAGCGCGCCAAGCCGGTGATTCTAGAACCAATGATGAGAGTGGAAGTCGTAACTCCGGAAAGATTCATGGGAGATATTACTGGCAATCTTTCTTCCAAGCGCGGAATCATAGAGGGGATGGAAAACCGCGGAATGAATAAGGTTCTGCGTGCTGTTGTTCCTCTTTCCGAAATGTTCGGATACATGACCGGACTCCGTTCGATGACCGAAGGCCGCGCCTCATTCACTATGGAATTTTTGCGCTATGATATAGTGCCGAATAATGTGGCTGAAACTATCATCACAGCCAGAAAATAAATTTATGCCAAAAGAAGGAATAGAAAATACTCAGAAGCAAACCGACTATGAAAAAATGGGTATAGGAAAAAAATATTTTCATGATGTTCTTGAAGCTGTTTTTAGTTCCCAAAATATGAACGAATTCTCAGAAAAACTTCATATCGTGGAGCAAAGTTTTGCCGATGACTTTGCGCAAATAAAAGAACAAAAACAAATTGGTAATAGGCCGGAAGGTACTCCAGTCGGTCGTCTGGCACTAAAATCTGCCTTTCGCATGGGCATTGATGATTTGATAAAACTTCTTGACCCAAATCTTGGAAAAGTTGGGGATTTTGAGGATGTTATAGGGTCGTCAAAAAGCCACGAAGAGGACTTAAAATATATTCAGGAATTATTCGGCAGATATTTGGGAGATTTTACAGATTTAGCACAAAAATATCCAAAGAAATAAATGTCAGTCCTTAGTTTGACATTATTCTTTAATTTGCTACTATGTTGACAACTGCACTTTTGCAGTTTTTATATTGCTTTTTTATTATTAGTCCCGACGTAAAGCCGGGATCCCGGTCCAAAAGCATCGGGATTTAATCAAGTTAGTAATCAGGCCTTAACAGCTGGCTCTCGTGTGTTAAGTCCTAGTTATTAGCTATAAAAATTATATGTCAGAAGAATTTAAAAGAGACAGACCACACATAAATGTCGGTACCATCGGCCACGTTGACCATGGTAAGACCACTTTGACTGCGGCAATACTTCACGTGCTGAATATGGCCGGCAAGACGGTCAGGCTTCGAGGCGTTGACCAAATTGACAATGCTCCGGAAGAAAAAGCCCGTGGTATCACCATTAATATTTCCCACAATGAGTATTCTACCGATGCCCGCCACTATGCGCACATCGATGCTCCGGGACACGCAGACTATATCAAGAACATGATTACCGGTGCCGCTCAGATGGACGGCGCTATTTTGGTGGTTGCGGCTACAGATGGCGCCATGCCACAGACTCGTGAACACGTTCTTCTTGCAAAACAAGTCGGTGTTCCGAAGATAATCGTATTCTTAAACAAATGCGATATGGTTGACGATAAAGATATGATTGATTTGGTTGAAGAAGAAATTCGCGAACTTCTTGCTAAACAGGGCTTTGATAAAGACTGCCCAATTATTAGAGGTTCGGCCCTAAAGGCTCTTGAATCAAAATCTCTCGATGACGAATGGGCAAAGAAAATTCTTGAACTTACGAACACTCTTGATACTTATATCCCGATCCCGGTAAGGGACACTTCCAAGCCTTTCCTTATGCCTGTCGAAGATATCTTTTCAATTGAAGGCCGGGGCACGGTTGTAACCGGAAAAATTGAGAGAGGTGTGGTTAAACTGGATGAAGAAGTGGAAATTGTTGGAATCAAACCCACTCAAAAGTCGGTTGTCACGGGTATTGAAATGTTCAATAAAAATCTCAAAGAGGGTATGGCTGGAGATAACGCCGGAGTATTGCTTCGCGGACTGAAGAAAGAGGACGTTACTCGTGGACAGGTTTTGGCAAAACCGGGCACAGTCACTCCCCACGACCACTTTACTTGCGAAGTATATGTTTTGAAAAAAGAGGAAGGCGGACGCCACACTCCGTTTTTCAAGGGCTACAAACCACAATTTTACATCCGTACAACGGATGTTACCGGTGACGTGACTTTGGCTGACGGAGTAGAAATGGTTATGCCCGGAGATACCGTAAAAATTACCGTTAAACTGGTAACTCCGGTTGCGCTTGAAGAAGCGCAAAGATTTGCCATCCGCGAAGGAGGCAAAACTGTCGGCGCCGGCGTGGTTACGAAAATCCTGGGCTAATCTCGTAGTTTAAATTGCATGCCAACTAAAGAAACAAAAACAAAAAAGCCAAAAACTTTGACTGGGAAAAAAGAGATAAAAAAAGTCAGAAAAACTTCTCCTAAAAAAGAAAAAAAAGAAGACGTAAGAGTAGTACTACGCATACGAGTGCGGGCCTACGAGAGCAAAATTCTTGATAGTTCTGTAAAACAGATCATAGATACCGCTATGCGTTACGATGCGGAAATTGTCGGACCGGTGCCATTACCGACGGAAATCAAAAAATATACGGTCAATCGCGCTTCTTTTATTTATAAAAATACGCGGGAACAATTCGAAATAAGAGTCCATAAAAGATTAATCGATATCATAAATCCAAATGCAAAAACGGTTGAAGCGCTTACCAATCTGTCTCTCCCATCCGGAGTCGATATTGACGTAAAAATGTTGTAGGAAAAATGAAATTTATATTGGGGAAAAAAGAGAATATGACCGAATATTTTTCTCCCGAAGGGGAGGTTTTTCCGGTAACCGCCGTAATGGCCGGACCGGTGACTGTCACCAAAGTTTTTAAAAAGTCGGAAGACGGATATGATGCCGTGCAAGTCGGTTTTGACGTACAGAAAGAGCACAGAATCACAAAATCGGCCAGAGGGGCAATGAAAGGCGGTTTTTATAAAAATCTCAAGGAATTCAGGTTAAAACCCACAGACACCAGCGATGTTAAAGAAGGAGATGTCATTGATGTTTCGACATTTTCCATAGGCGACAAGCTTCAAGCTTCCAGTGTTTCCAAAGGCAAGGGTTTCCAGGGCGTCGTTAAGCGCCACGGATTCCATGGTGGTCCGCGTTCGCACGGACAAAAACATTCCGAAAGGGAAGCGGGTTCCATAGGTGGAGGTTTGCGTACGCACGTGCCGAAGGGAATGAGAATGCCGGGAAGAAAAGGAGGAGATCGCATCACGCAGAAAAATCTGGAAGTCATTTTTATAGACAAAGAAAACGGAGTGATGTTTATAAAAGGGGCGATAGCCGGGAAACGCGGAAGTTTGGTCGAAATTATTTCAAGATAAAAGGCAAGACCTAACATGTTAGGTCTTGCCTTTGAAGAATGGAAGCAAAAATATACAACCAAAAAGGAACAGGGGCGGGAACGGTCAATTTACCTCCGAAAGTTTTTTCCGCCAAGTGGCGCGCGGATTTGGTTCACCAAGTCGTGGAAGGAATGCGCTCGAATAAACGCGCAGGAACGGCGGACACGAAAAACCGAGGAGAAGTGAGCGGAGGAGGAAAGAAACCATGGAGGCAAAAGGGAACAGGCCGTGCCCGTCACGGATCGACCCGTTCTCCTATCTGGGTTGGCGGAGGCGTTACCCATGGTCCGCTTTCCGAAAAAAACTACAAGAGAAAAATTTCAAAAAAAATGCGTGCCCAGGCTCTCTTTTCCGTTCTTTCCAAAAAAATAAAAGACAAGGAAATACTTTTTGTCGATAGCCTGTCTTTAACCGAAACAAAAACAAAGAAAGCGTTGGAGATCATGAAAAATCTTTCCAAAGCTTCCGGTTGGAAACCTCTGGCCGATTCGAAGAAGTCCAGAGTTTTGATCGCTTTATATGGAAGAAACGAAAAAACAGAAAAGAGTTTCAGAAATCTGCCACAACTTGAGATAGTATTTCTCAAAAATTTGAATCCACTTGACGTTTTGGAATATCAATATCTTTTGATAGAAAATCCGGAAGAGAGCGTGAAGTTTTTGGAATCCCGCGCGGCGTAATTTAAATGTATGTCAGATAAAATAAAAACAATTAAAGATGCGATTAAAAATCCGAGGGTAACCGAAAAGGCTAGCGGCGCTCTAGAAAAAAATATTTATATTTTTAACGTGGATATGTCCGCCAATAAAAAAGAAATCGGGAAGGCTATTTTTTCGCTTTATAAGGTGAAACCCGTAAAGATAAACATACTTCCGGTACCCTATAAGAAGATTATGTCCATGGGAAATGAAGGGGTTAGAGGAGGAGGTAAAAAAGCTGTTGTCTATTTGAAGGAAGGCGATAAAATAGAGTTTATTTGAATAAGATGAAGAAATACAAACCTACAAGCAAATCAAGAAGGCAGATGACGAATATAAATTATCGCGAGTTTTTGACCGCGTCTCTGCCCACCAAGTCTCTTACCTACGGTTTTAAACGTTCTGTCGGCAGGAACAGCGCGGGACGCATTACCATGAGACACAAGGGCGGAGGACACAAGCGTCTTTTCAGGCTTGTTGATTTTCTATACGACAAAAAGGATATTCCGGCAAAAATAAAATCCATAGAATATGATCCGAATCGTAGCGCATTTATAGGGCTGGCTCAATACAAAGACGGGCAGAAGAGATATGTGATAATTCCAAAATCCATCAAACCGGGAATGTCCTTTTTAGTGTCGGAAAAAGCGGAGCTTGCAGTGGGCAATAGATTGCCTCTTAAAAACATTCCGGTTGGGACTTTTGTCTATAATATTGAAATAAAACCGAGAGGCGGAGCCAAAATTGGACGTTCAGCGGGAATTTTCGCTCAAGTAGCGGCCAATGCCGACGGTTATACCAATTTAAAAATGCCGTCGTCTGAAGTCAGGAAAATCGATGAAAATTGCTGGGCATCAATCGGAACCGTTTCCAACGAGGAACATCACTTGGAAAATTACGGCAAAGCCGGACGAAGCCGCTGGAAAGGAATACGACCCAAGGTAAGAGGTACCGCCATGAATCCGGTGGATCACCCGTACGGAGGAGGTGAAGGCAGACAAGGCCGGGGAACCAAGAGACCGAAAACTATGTGGGGCAAGGTTACCGGTGGGCGCAAAACCCGCAGTCCTAAAAAGTACTCGAATATATTTATCATTTCCCGCCGACGCACTGGTAAAACTAAAAAACTAGAGTAATTCCAAAAGCTTTGGCAGACAGGCCCGCCGAAAGACAGGAAAATCCAAAAAAATCCAAGTGTAATAAAGAAAAATTCCTCTTACAGAGGAATTTTTCTTTACTTGACAAATAACTATGAGATGTAGTATAATATAGCCCGTAAAATGTCCTTTGATAAACTACTTGCAAAAGCAGTAGTTATAGCCAAAAGGTCCCAATTTACTTGGTATTTTCTGGCTATGACTACTGTGGTCAGAGCTCCATCCTCGGATTAGAGGAAAATGAAAATGGGCAAATTAGCCCAAGGAGAAACTACAATGGAAACGAAAATGGACTTCGCGTCCCAGAACCTCACGGCTGGACAGTTGAACGCTATCGTAAAGAACTTGGGAGGCGAAGAAGGTGCCTTGAAGTTCTTGCGTGGCGAGCTCATCATTCAGCCAGTCGCTGTTCCCGAACCCCCGCCCGAGCCCGTGTTGGACTTCCTCGTCCGCGTGGACAGGTCCGTCAAGCCGAGCTATCCCGACTGGATGAAGAAGTTGGAGCACCCCGAGTTGGAGTGCTCGGGACCCGCAGAATACAACCTCCAGACAGCGGTTGAGCAATGGCTTCACGATGACCAGAAGAACGGCTCGGTGCAGGGCAACACCATCTACAAGAGCTTGCAGAAGGGCAATGCTCTCGCCACCTGCCTGAACTTACAGGATGGGCTCGCCATTCAGCAGAAGGGTATCGCCGTGTTCCGTAAGTTGTTCGCGGGCAAGGCGGTGTTCCTGTGGGGGTCGGTCGTGCAGTACCGCAACGGCCGCCTTAATGTCCCGTATCTCTCCCGGCTCGGTGGCAAGGTTGTGGTGCGCTGGCTCTGGCTGGACTGCGGCTTCAGCTCCGACGACCCCGCGCTCCGTTTCGGCAAGTAGCACTCTGACATTGGGCGCTGTGGTCTTTTCGACACTTTGCCCTTTGCCCTCGCGTTGGCATCAACCACTTGTGTGTGGATGGTGCAGAGCAACGCATCATTCACATACAAGTGAGCTGTCGGATTATTCCACGCTCACTTGTTTTATTTTATATATTTTTTTCTTGAAAATCTTTGTTATACTAAAAATGGTAGTAGGTGAATATGTAGAAGATTAAGGTTTTCTGCCACCGAGACCAGTATCCATACA
>ERZ1292629.1576-Hain-H43-01um-R1-1576-length-21574-cov-431_pt1 | contig 21574 bp, 42 predicted proteins | sample MGYA00564399_ERZ1292629 | MGnify/ENA primary metagenome ERZ1292629 (study PRJEB36523, sample SAMEA6512636) | groundwater metagenome | collected 2019-01-08 | study: AquaDiva: Metagenomics assemblies of 32 groundwater samples | reverse complement strand
CCTTTTTAACTTCAACCGCTGGTTTGACCTCAGCCGCCTTTTCTGGCTCCTTCTCACTTTTCGCGGGGGACGCCTCGGGCGATGGCTTGGTTTCAACCTTTGGTTCTGCCTTTACTTCCTCAACTTTTGGAGCGTTTTTTTGTTCGACTACCTGCGGAGCGGGGGTTTCCTTTGCCTCTACTGCGGGCGCGGGAGTGGCCTCCGGTGCTGGTTCAGCCGAAAAAATTGCTCCTAGTGGACTCGCCATATTACCTCCTGAACGCCTTGTGAGATGGCTAGCTGGCCGTCACAAGGGAAGTTGGGTGGTTACTTACCCATGAAAAAATACTTTGTTCGCTTCTTCACACGAAGGATGCGAACGCCTTTGTCGTGATCGTCGATAAGGCCATCGTGTTCGCCGGTTAGCTCGTCGCGGTGCATGTCCAATCCAGCGTCCACAAAAGCCTTCTCTTGTACTTGCGTAATTTGGCTCGGGTCACGAATATCAGCGTGACTTACCTGAATTTCCTTTATTTGCGGCACGGATTTTCGCGTCCTCCCTTTTTATTTCAAGGTCCACAACGCCAGAAACGGCCTTGGTGCGCATGTCCATGGCGGCCTTCTCGCGGTCCATGTCCATCTTCTCACGCTTGGCCTGCATGTCCATCGCGTGCGACTGGCCCTTCATTTGGAGATCGGCCTGCTTCCCGGCCATGTCCATTTTCATTTTGGCGCCATCAGCTTGCGCCTTGGCCTGAGCCTCACCAGCGTTAGCTTGCTCCTCTAAAAGTGCGGTCTGCGGCGGGTTCAACTGAATAATCGCCTGCGCCAACTCCGGGCTACCCATTTTCTGATAGAAGAACGCCCGCTCAATGGCCGTGAGATTGTCAAGTTGGGCACTGATGGTGATTTTTGGTTCAGCCGGAGGTGGCTGGCCCATTTGCTGAACCCGCTTGATAAGGTCTTCTTTGTTGCGCAAGTCACTCATCTGAATGAACAACTCAGCCCACCCTGGTCCAAATTTAAGTATGCTCGGGAGGGTTTGCTGAAGTTGAGCAGTTTGCTCTTGCTGTAGGGTGGCAATGTCTGGTACCTCGTCGGCCACAACGTCATACACGCGCTGTTTGATGTCATCGGCTTTCTGATCGAGTGTCACAACCTTGGTCTGGTTGAGGTCATCCGTGATGGCGAACACCTTTGGCTCAGTGTAATACTTCTGCACCAATTCAAGGACGTTTTTGGCAAGATTCACGCGGGTCCGGCGAAGGTTGTCAAAAACAGGCGCGATAATCAAATCGGTCATTGCGACTTTGCGCGCAATTCCCACACCAGAACGCACTTCGCTCGGTTCCCCCAAAGCATCGGGATTGATACCTGTAATACGCCTGAAATCCTCCTTGGCCTGATTGTGCATGTTGAACTGTGTGACGGCTAATTCAAGATTGCGCACAATTTCGACCTGCTCGATATTACGAACCTCCAACATACCATCTGGCTTGGCCTTTTCCTCAATAAACTTATCCAGGTCAGGAATCCCATTTTGCTGATAAACCGTTTGGTTAGTGTTGAGAAGGTGGAGTGCCTTGGACTCCCGTTTGTTAATCTGATCCTGCATCGGGATGGCAAGCAAAATCAACGAATAAGGCTCACCATCCTTTTTACGCTGAACGAAATAAGGCACGAACGGGAAGCGGTCGCGGTTTAGCTCTTTGTGTTCAAACAGGACGCCGCCCGACCAGATGGCTTTATGCATGGACGACTTGAGGTGGTCGATCTCTTCATAGTCGTCACGAGCCATCAATTCTTTGTGCTGTGCTTTGGTAAGTTTAACTTCACTACCATCTGACTTGGTCAATACAAGACTTTCATGGTCAACCACAGAACCATCAGTAAACAGCATGATGGTTTCTTTTTCGCGGGTCTTCCACCATGTCTCAACCAAGCGAACGCGGTGATACTTATCATCAATGTAATTGTCGCGCTTAAACCCCTCCACATCACCAAGCAAACCTGCACCAACATCGTGCATAACACCATCTAACTCGGTGGCGCTACCAGGGTAAAGCTCCTTCGCATCATCAATGTTGGCCCACTTGGAGCGGTGGATAAACCTAGCGTCCTCGTTCCAGTCGTACTTACGCGAATAAGGATCAGGGAGGATGTTAAAGCAATCCTCGTGCTTGATAAGAATCTCGGGTTTGTGGTCCTCGCCAAAAACGACCTGGGTTTCGAGCACACCGAAACCCGCCGTAAACCCGTCATCGGCCATTTCACGCTCTTCGTACTCTAAATCACTGTTTTGAGCAATAAAACGGAAGATGTCGGTGTAGGCTTGGGCTAGAGGCTCGTCCTGGGGCGCATTTCGGCCACGGAAGGCCAAACGTGTCTTAAATTTGACAAATTGGCCCACCAGGCGGTTAATCGTGACAGAAATTTGGTTATTGACGGAGGGAGCCTGACCACGGTCGCCAAGGACACCCAGTTCCTCGGTGGTCCACTGGTCGCCTTCCTTGTATTTGAAGCACTTTACGGCATCCGTGCGCCACTGAATCCACGTAGGGTGGTCAAGGGCGGCGCGGAAGAAGCCGTCAAGCTTTACAAGGAGGTCGTTATTGGGAGTTTTGTCAGTTTTGCGAGAGTAAGAAGCCAAAAAGCCACCTGAGCGGTTGCCCGAGGTGGCCTTTCAGCGAACCCGGTAGGTTGAACTTCTAATGTCTGTCTGATGGACAGACCTATTTAACAATATAACACAGTTTCACAGAGTAATCAAGAACGATCATCCTTAGTGACCATTTTCTTAGTTAAAACAATGGTTTGCCCAGTAACATGCGGATCACCAGCGCGATGTTTGTGCCCACACCCCGAACATCGTATCACCATCTGGTCGAGGAGTACCTTTTCGAGGGCCTTCACAAGGGCCTTGGCGTGGCGATAGATCAAAAGGAGGTCATCGGTGTTAATCATGTTTCAGGACAAGTTCTCGCATATCCTTTAAGTGTGCTTTGGTGGCCTCAAGCAAGCCCTCAACTTTAGCATGACGGTTGCTCGGTATGCCTAAATCATCAAGCGCATCACGAAGGGATTGCAAAAACTCCCTGCCGCCGTCGATTGAAAGCGTTGGTTCTACTCGGTCACAATCATTGACTTGCTTGAACTCCAACTGAACGGGCAAAGCCACGTAATTTACATCACCTGGCTGAAGGTGCGCTGGCCCCTTGATAAATAAAAAATTGATGGTACGAGCAAAATCGGATATTTCAATTTGTACGCGCATAAAACCTCCTTATGGCGTTGTTGGCATCCTTCAAAAACGAGGCCGCAAATTGAAGTTCATTTCACCGGGCGGCCCAACAAACTTTACGCAAGGACATTTCGGTTTCCTGGCGACCTCAACAGTCCGTTGGTCCCCTTCAAATTCACGGAGAAGTGGCTATACCCCAGAAAAGGCAATCCTTACAAAGCGGACTAGCCTGATCGCGTCTGCCTCGCTTGTGTGCCTCTAGCCATTCAAGGCGCTTGGGGGAGTTCCAAAGTTCTTCCAAGGTTGAAGTTTGTAAGTCCCCAAGTAATCCCAAGTTGGCAGGATCAAGGCGGTTGCAGATGTAGAGTCGCCCCTGCCAATCGACGGAAGGATGCGATAAGAAGTCAAGGCATATTCCGTGTTCTGGGATGGTTGGGTTTCGTTGTGCGTAGTGATAGTTTCCATCGGGATTATGTAACACCCTCCTTATTACGGGAACACCCAGGCTGTAAACATCACGGTCGATGGGGAGTTCGCCCACCACTTTGATGTTCACCATCGGGCGTTGTTCACGTTTCATGGACAAGAACTCTTTTAGAACACCCATTTGAAGTTGCCCATCCGGGTCGCCCTTGAACATGCTCACCGTCAAACTCGTGCAGTTGTCAATAATGTCGTCCGCACGCTTGACCAAATTCTCGCCATGGGTCACAAGGCTAGTGATATGATTTGAAAACAGCCTGAGCGCATCACCAAGATGCCGGTAGGCCGTTGGTTCACCATCACGGTGAAATTGCACCACTACGCCAACTAGAATTTGTGCGGCGATTTTTTCTAACAAACCAAAGGGCATGGGCTTGTAGGCAGCGGCAAAGTGGATCGCGGGGTCTTGATGCCCACAGAACGCACACAGGTTGCGTTTGTCACAAGCCTGAGTGAGTTCAATGTTGATTTGTGAAAGGCCCACTAACATTTTGCTTGCTCTATTATCCTCCCCCGCACATGGGCCGGTTTCTTGATATAATCTACAACCACAAGTTGGGCATGGCCTTTTCTTATCGCTCATGCTTGTCCCATAACTGACTTTGTTGAACAAAATCACACCCAACCCGGTCAATCCATGCTTGTGTCAGCGCCCGCGTCATTTCACCCGGCACAGTTCGTCCGATTCGCCGGAAGTTAAATTGTGACACGGGCATGATAGAGAATGGGGTTCCAGTGAAAAAGGATTCGTCAGCGTTGATTGCGTCGTAAGTTTCAAGATTTCGCTCACGGTAGTCGATGCCAAGCTCTCTAGCGAGGGAGAGAACGTAATTTCGACTGACTCCCCGGAGGCAATTTCTAGGTTCTGGTGTAATGAGACGGTCTCCTTGGACAATGAAGAAGTTTGAGCCGCTACCCTCGGCGACAAAACCCTGATCGTCAAGCAACAAGGCCCAGGCATTTGAATCTGCACGTTTTACCTCCAGTTCTGCTAGTCGATAGTGAAGGCGAGAGCGATTTTTCACCTTCGGGTCGAGAAATTGAGCGGGAATTTGGCGTTGTGAGGGTGTTATCGCATGAACCCCCTCTCGATAGTAACGCGACATGCCCTTGAGCACCCACCTAAGCGGAAAAGCCGTCATCATAACCCACGGTTCGCAATTCGCGATTGCCGAATAGAGCGGGAACACCCCCCGTGAGACATTCACCATAGTGCGTATTTCATCATCGGGTGAAAACTCATGGCGATTGCGCGCCAACAAATCCTCGTGGGCCATCTTTAGCTGTCGAAAGGTGTAATTGAGGGGCATATACACAGCGCGGCAAGAATCAATGAGCCTGTCCAAGTGTGCCTCAAGGCGGAACGGTTGTTTGTTGAAGGTCCGCATCATCTCGAACACACAATCGGCATAAAGAGACGCACCATCATAAATCGACTGAACCGCCTGTGATTCAGGCAGAAACAGACCATTTTTCCAAATCATTCGCACTTGTCTAGGTGCCTCACAATGTCAATAGCCGTGAACTCAGGATTGACCGGGTAAAGTACTTCGTACAATTTCGTGATGTACCGATAATCCCGCTCAGTGTTCACGTCTAGCTTCAACACAGGACGCCTAAACTCAGGTGGACACATAATCGTCCACACCAAACCCTGCTCCTCGGCCCACTTGTGCGGGTGCTCTCGATAATCAACACCCCTTACATTCTCGTGCATCCACTTCATGAACTTGAAGTCATAAATCTCCGCGCCAAGGCCATCAGGATAGCCGTTGTTTTGAATATTATGCGTGTTGCTAAACAAAACCTTCCAACCAAGGGAGTTTTTGTTGTAACGAAAAATCAAACGATCAATCTCATCCGGGTCGATACAGGGATTGTCCGCGCACACACGAACAATAGTGGTAGCTTGTGAAAACTTAGCGGCCTCGTGGTAACGTCCGATCAAGTCGCGGTCTTCAAGTTTGGTGGCCGTGTAAATTCCAACGTCGGATTTGTAAATCGTGTCTTTTAGTGCTCCATTGTCTTTTTCATCGGGAATCGCCACCACAACATCATCAAGTAGTTTGGCACGTTTGACTCGCTCGATGACGTGGCGAATCATCGGCTTTCCACATAAAGGCAAAAGTGCCTTGCCAGGAAGCCGCGTTGAACCCAACCTTGCTTGTATTATGCAAACGGTTTTGGTCACTTAACCCTCCGCAATTTCTCAAGCACAGGTCGCTCACTCTCCAACACCCGAAATTCACCATCTCCAAAAGCCTGCTCGAACGTCCTGATCTCCTCCACTAGCTTTTTGAACGCCTTTGGCTCAAGGGATGCGGCCTGGTCACTACCCCACATGGAGCGGTCGAGAGTGAGGTGGCGCTCGACAACCTCAGCACCCATTGCCACGGCGCAAAGGGTTGTCCAAATGCCTACTTCATGCCCAGAGTAACCAATTCGTAGCTCGGGGTACAACTCCATGAGGGTGTGGATGCGCGCCAGGTTAAGCTCCTCCACCTTGGCAGGATAGGTGGAAGTACAAACAAGCAATCCTGAAATGGCAAATAATTCAAACACAGCCACGTCAATTTGCTCAAGAGTGCTCATTCCAGTTGATACAATGACAGGTTTTCCAGTTTTGTTGATTGCACGTAACAGATCAATATCTGTCAGACAGGCTGAGGCTACCTTATACCAAGGGACATCAAACTTTTGTAGAAACTCAACTGAGCCAACGTCCCAGGGTGAGGCGAACCAGTGGATGTCGCGTAAAAAACACTGATTACTAATTTGCTCATATTCATCCTCACCAAACTCCAACCCGCGTTTTAAGTCACCATTGGTAGGCCCAAACGGGTTCTCTCGTGACCGCGCCAACTCCCCAGGTGTGTAAACAACATCAACCGTGCGCTTCTGGAACTTAACTGCATCAGCACCGGCCCACTTTGCGGCGTCAATTAACTGGCGGGCGATCTCCAACGAGCCATTGTGATTCACGCCAATTTCGGCAATTATGAACACCGGATTCATGCAGTTCTCCACGAGCCGGCAGCCCTTTTTGCGGCGTTTCGCTTGCTCATTCTCCGCACATCATGCGGATTAAAATACTCGGTCATCATCAACGAGTCGGCCCGGTTGGGCGATTCGATGCGTTTTTTGAGGTCTTTTTTGCTTTCCACCTTGATTTTTCCGTCTAGCCTGTCAGGTTCATAGCGAATAGCGGTGAGTTCCGCGATAAGCACTGGATCGTCAGGGATAGTGATAGTGCGTTTCTCGAAGTCCCCTCGTAACCGCCACCAAAGTTCATCTCGCAATCGGAAAAACCGCGTGTTGTCCGAAGAAATTTCCGCGACGTTGACATCAAGAATCTCCTGTTTGCAACGAGCACGAAGGTTGCCCGCAATTCCCCAACCAACACCAATGGGGTCAATAAGCACGATTCGTGGCTCTTCATCAAGGATGCGCCGAAGCAACCACCCGGTCAACTGTTCGGGGTCCGCGATGCCGCTGACCTCGATTGGTTTAACTTCAGGACCAACACGCTTAAGTAACGCAGTATCGTCCCCACCAGCACCGACATCAATGCTAAACAAAAGTTGATCGTCATCAAGAGCCAAAAGATCACGATTAACACTGTCAATAACCCAATCCCAAGGCAGTAAAATATTTTCCTCAGAAGTTGGAGGAAGCCCAAGAACACGGATGCGATAAAAGTTTGAATCTTTGCCATATTTCCTCGCTTTGTCGGCAATTGAGTCTTTGGTGACAAGTTCACTCTCCTCGGCGTTCCAACGCAGGCACACCCACCGTTCGCGCTCCTTTAGGTGAGTATTAACCGCAAATCCAGTTGACCGTGTGGGGTTGAAGATCACGATGCCGAAGTTGCACTTCTGCGTCATGGTGCCTTCAAACGGCCTGAATACCGGGTCGGGCACACCGCTGGCCTCATCAACCACGAGCATCATAAACTCTTCGTGAAGCCCGGCCAGTGTTTCAGCCTGCTCATCGCTACTACCTTTGACATTTGTGGTGCGGGCGACCGCGAACCAACGCTTTCCTTCGGCCTCCTTTAGGTGAAGGCGGTCGGACTGGAGCACAAAGAAGTCCCGCAGCACAAAGTAGAAAGAGCCATCTGGCCTTCGCCGGTTCATCCACTTGCCGATTTCGCTCCACAGAACGTCTTTTAGTTGGTGTTGGGTAGGCGCGGTAGCTCCAATTTTGGGCCACGGGAAACATGATAAAAACCACAAAATCGCCCAAGAGGTCCAGGCGTCCTTTCCGGTCCCTTGACCACTCATAATCGAGATACCAACCTTGCGGGCGTATTGCTTCTCCCGCTCGGTCATTTTCTCGCCATCGGCGAACTTGATTTTGGAGTTTACGAGGAGGGAAAGTTCGTGACAGGCTTCAACCTGCTGATTCGAGATGGTATCAACACCCAGGGCTTCACGCACGAACAACTCAAAATCGCGTGCCCACGAGCGGACAATCGTGAGGATGCCAGATTCGCTCATTTAGGTGTAAGTGCTGTAAGCAACAGAACAACACCAAACCAAAGAATAAAAAATATAACTGTTGCTAGTGTCATCGTTTCATCCAAACGTCCACCGGCAAAGGATCAACTTGATTTCGGTGGGCAGACTCAATAATAGGAGCAGTTATGTTGCTGCCCTCGACATATTGCTTTACCCGGTGATACAGTTCGGGGTGAAGCCCTTGCGAGTGGTTTTTGAGGCGGTCAAAGTCCACGGTTGTATAGTTACACAGTCGGCACTTCACGGTGTTGCATTTCGCTTCCTAAAAAAAGTTGCCTTGTGAATCAATCATTCCTTTAAATCCACAGCCGGTGCATTGTGCATGGAGTGATGCTCCATCAAATCCTGCAATTTGCCAGGGCACACCAATATGCCACTTTAGCCATTGGTGGTTAAGCTTCCAGAAAAACCGTTTCATGTAATTCTACTTACCAAAGATGGCTTTCAAAGACTTGCGCTTTTTTGGGATTTTGGCCCCGGAACGCCTGGCTGTATCAAGCGCGATAGCTACAGCTTGGCGCTGCGGACGCCCCGAGTGAACCAATTCACTGACATTACTCGAAATGGTTTCTTTGCTCTTGCCTTTTCGAAGTGGCATAACTACCTCCTAACTAATGCCAAAGTGACTACCCAATGGACAACCCGTGGATGCCGTGGCGTACCATGGTTGACCACAATAGTCACACCTACTGCCCTGCGTCGTGCCCATAGTCATTGTTCTAGGTCCACAATACAAACAGGCAATCTGTGTGGGTGAATAGCACGCACCGCAATTAGGACATTGCCAGCCGGTCATCGTTTACCCTTTCAATACCTTTAATTTTGTCCATGATAAATGGGCTTTTTATCTGTCCGTGCTCTAATATCTAAACCACCATTATTTATATGTTCTTTCATTTCACTAGACAATCGAATGAAATCTTTGCCCGTTGGTTTATACCATTCCCACTCAGGAGCCAATATGTGAAAAGGTCTTGGTGCTTTGGGATAAAAACTTGAATATGCCCAACCCTTACAATCATCGTTCACCAAACATTGAATCATAAACGGGGTGAAGCCCTTATCCACATCCACCGTTACTGTGTAACCCCCGCAATCTTGACAAACATAGACATTTTCACGTGGTAATTGTGCGTCACCCATTATCTAAGCCCTTTTCGACACTTTATGTGTCTTCCTTTTGGCGGTTGGTAGCACCGACTCGAATACTTCCTTTTGTCGGTCCTCTTCAAGTTTCTGGCGGACTCCCTCAGTGAGGAAGTCGTCCCGCCAACCCGTGATAAGGAACTCTTCCTTGGCATGTTCAGCTACCTCAATTTTGAGTAAGTGCGTCAAACAACAATCACAACACGTAAAGTAGATAAATCCACCCACGGTAATGCCCGGCTCACCATTTCGCATCTGGGCGATGGTGATGTTAGCGACGTTTGTTGTAGTGTCCTTCAATCCTGATCCTCAGCAACTTTTGGCTTTATGTATGTGCCCTGTGCCTTTACCAACCAAATTTGACCAGTGTCGGGATTCATCACTTGATAAGCCGATATCCACACAAAACGGCCCTTCAGTTGCTGTCGAATTAGGTCATTTTCGGCTTCTCGCCTCAATTTGTAATGCTCAAACCTCTCGTTTGGTTGACGCTTTGCGGTATTCATGATCCGGCTTTACAGTAATCATCATAATCTGCCTCTAGCCAAGGTAGAGGTTTCAGAGTTTTCCGGTGTATAAATCGTAACATACAAGAACTTGATCCAAACTTTGGGATCAAATCTGTTTCGTTTACTTTAAACTGTGTAAATACATAAAGTGAAAAGAACCACCGATTGTGAGTAAAACCACAGCCATCACAAACATCGGTCATGTCCTGGCCTCGATCTCGCGGGCAATTTCCTCGGCCACAAGGAGTAGTTGAGAACCGCCAGGGTGTCGCATGACATAATCCCGTATCCTGTTCATGAAAATCTGGATACAGGCTAGTCGTTCATCCAATCGTATTGCCTTCTCGTCCATCATCGTTCGGCATATTGTTGACAAAGGCGGCCAAATAGGCAAAACTCGTGTCGTTTCACACCAATGGTCTCGGCACGCTCCACCAATTCACCAGCAATGAGACTAAGTTCACGCATCCGAGACACGGAAATTCGTTCTTTCTCAGCACTCCCGATGCCAGTGATACCTCCGGGATAGTCATGCACGGGCGGTCTTGCACATTCATCAGGCATATTGTTTACCTCCATCCATCCCCATCATATCGCAGCCAGAACGCCGCGTCAAGCATAAAGTTTTGGGCGGGTAAATCGTGGGCAGCCTCCTCCTATTAAGAGGAGCTTGCCCAACCGTCTTTTGCCCACGGTTGGTCCAACGATTTCAATAACTTGGCGTGGGCAAGCAGAAAAACCGCAGGGTGCCCAGATCGTTGCACACAATTTTTACTTGACTTCCTACCCACAATCTAATATACTAAACTCTGGAGGTAAAAATCATGGAAACTCGTGCTTACCATATTGGCCGTAAAGTTGCTGCTTGTCATCCTGATCGAATTGCCGTATCAGGGGAATTGTGTGATGCTTGTCGCCTAAAGCGTGATTATTCCAAACGAAAAGTCAAAATTCAGGAGTGGCAAAAGGCTCACCCGGAACGTAGAACTGAATCTGCTCGACAACATTATAAAAATCTTGCTGCCAAAAAGCTGGAAACATCCAAAGTTTGGAAATCCTTGTGCTCAACATGTCGCTCTGTTTTATTGAAGGCCCTGGATGATGGATTCAGGCATTTGTGGGATTAAATTGCCCAAGTTGCCCACGCTGCCCAAACTTCCCAACCTACCCAATACTATTTCGTGCATCGAAAGTAGGCTGTGGAGCCTACCTTTGACACTAGAAATATAACAACTCGGGCCGCTTTTGGTGAATTTCTGTATAAAAATCGGGCACTTGATTTGGGGTGCGGGGCCGGATTTGAACCTGCGCCTGGTGAGCCACAATCACCCGTGCTACCAATTACACCACCCTCACCCATTACAAAACACTAATACTTTCACATACTTAGACCACTTTTGAGCTAATTGAGTATCAAACACGTCTAAGTCCCCATTTGACAAGCGGTTTCCCCCCTACCCCGGTCAAAACGTGACACCCTGGTCGTTCGGGTTGGCACGCCGATTGCTACGCGCGGGCACGCACAGGTAGGTAGTATAGCTTAGCGTGTGGTCTGCGTGGTGTGAGTACATGGTCCTAGCATACCACGAAGGGGAGCAGCAGGCAAGCGAAAAGCCGCGCAGGATTCGATTTTAGGGTACCGGGTCAGATGAAGGCGGGTCGGTCAGGGCGTCCATTGCCGCGTGCGATCTCGGACCGTTTCCGCGCGAACCAAGGCCATCTTGGGCGCGGTCACTGCCGGTCGAAGCGGGGTCGCTGGCCGCCGCTCGGGGCCGGTGGACCTGCTCAACCAAGGCGGAGAGCACGCTGACGTTGGCCGTTGATTCGCCGCGTTCCAACCTCATTTTGTCGTATAACACCCCGTATATCCACGCTAAACTTTGAGGGTAGATTTTTGCTCGTCGGGCTGGATCGAGTAACGCTTCGTCCAACGCCATAAGTGCTTGCATACGTACCCTGTCTAGTACATTAGCCTCTTGTTTCCTAAACTCCGTTAGTGCAACGTTTCCCTTCACTTTGGCAATGAAGTTTACCATCCGAGTCATTAGTTCGTCACTGCCCGCGTGGATGGCTGCCCGAATGTTACGATGGTCAACCTGTGGTATGCTTCTAGGCCTTGGCATGGCTACTCGTTCTCCTGTTACAATATACCATGTTGAGGTGAGTAAGTAAATGCAAAAATCGCGCCGGAAACGCTGTTTGTGACAAAAATGTCACATGCGACATGGCACAGTGCCAAAAATGTCACGGCCAAAAACGGCATCACGGGACTCGAAGTGACAAACCGCGCCAAACCGAGCTGGCATCGGGCTTGCTTTCTTCGAGTTCGCGGCCAGAACCGCGTTAAAACCTGTAAGACCTGAGTAGCGATACCAGGCATGGTAAAAGGAGAACAATCATGGGTTTACCAAAAAGTGTTTCCGTGACCATCGCTAACGGCGAGACAGTGTGGGATAACATGTATGCGCCGTTACGAGAGTTTAAGTCTGGCAGCAAAGGGTATTTCGCCGGGGGGAAAGTGATTGACAGGGAATCGGGCGAACGTTACCAGGTGAGCTGCTCCATCGTTCAGATAGGCTCTAAGCCTAAAACGGAGTAGCCTTAACCTACCCCTTGTGTGGTAACAGGGGGTAGTATTAAGGTTATTCATTGTCTTCATTATGATTAGTCACAACCATCTCTGCAAAGCGTGCAATCGTATGTTTACCTGTGGTGCAAACAGTAATTGTTTGCTTGATTATGATATCACACGCACTCACGGCTGTGTTGAAAACGCTATTCGCTTACACAACATGCAAAACCCCAATCCAAGGCCACTAGGATGTGAATGTTTGGGGAAACCGTGTCTGCATCGTCCGCGAACAGGCCAAGAGGCTACACGAATTATAGCAGTTGCGGGAAGGTTGATTGGACAGTGATTACACTATTTTTCACAGGTGCGGTGGTTTACGCTATCTGCATTTTAGTCATAATAATATGCGATTTATAGTAACACACTAACAATGAAAAAAGTTCAACTGGGCAACACCCCACCTCTTAAGAGGGGGGTGCCCAAGCGACACTTGCCCAAAAAATCGCGTGTTTTATCAATGGGTTAGCGTGGGCAAACAGAAAAAGGGTAATTTGCCCACGAGTTTTTATGGAGGATTAGCTTAATGAAAACTGAACCTATCGGGACAATCGAAAAAGACGGTTTCACGTTGAGGCTTTATCCTAACGAAAATCCTGAAAACTCCCGAGACTGGGACAACGCTGGTACGATGGTCTATTGGCATACTCGCTATAACTTAGGTGACGTTAACGGCAGAAAAGAATATGGCGATCCGAGCGAATTTGAGGCATGGTGGAAAGTCAACGGCAAAGACGGAGTGATTCTATCGCTTTACCTATACGATCACAGCGGCATTACCATGAGAACACAACCCTTTAATTGCCCGTGGGATAGTCAGCAAATTGGTTATATCTACGCTATCAAAGAGACAATTGTCAAAGAATGGGGCAAAAGCGGGAAGCTTGCTCGTAGCAGCAAAGCTAAAGCTCTTAAACATCTAGAAGCCGAAGTTGAAACCTACGATCAATACCTTCGTGGTGATGTTTATGGATATATTATAGAGGATGCCCAAGGAGAACATGTCGATTCTTGTTGGGGCTTCTATGGATTCGATTATGCTAGTCAAGAAGCTCAAGCCCAACTTGACTATTGGATTAGTGAATATGCCAGACGCGAAGTAGAGGCACAAAGGGATAACGTCTATTAGAGGAGCTTACCTATGTTGAAATTTTCCCGTTGGGTCGAACGTAAAGGAAAGACAGTCACCTTTGGCAATTTGGTTGGCTCCTATCTCGGCAAACCTTATATCTATTCTTTGCCGACCATAGCGTTGGCCGAAACGCTTGAGGCTTTAGCCAAGTCAACAGAACTTAGTGAAACTGGCGAAAATATCCCCGCCGCTATTCCATCGGAAACGTGGGAAATTTATAGACAAAAATAGTCAACTTGAGGGAGCCCAAATATGAGTGACATTACCTTTATCATAACGCTGTTTGGTATTTGGTTGGCTATGCTCTTGGTGTTGGCTATCGGTTTGGTTTTTGGAAGCAGGAATAGGTAAAGGGGAAGTAATTTATGCAGATCATTGGTAATGCCCATGTTAAGCGAGCCTTGGAAATCGCCGAAAAGGGGAATCACTCTATCCTGATTATAGGCAACCTTACCAACGTTCTCCAGGATGGTCAACCATGGCCTGACGACGCCTGGTTTAGCCAACCTTGCCCGTGCGGGAATTTTACTGCCCCTAAGCTTTCGTGCTCTTGTTTGTTGGAGGATATTCAACGTCACCGATCCGCTTTTCCGTCATGCAAGATCACAATAGAGCTTGTTAGACCTACATTTAATGAGTTAATCCAAGAAAAGATCATTCCTAAGAATATCGACGACACCGTAAAACGTCTTTTAGAGACTGCCTACGACAAACTCTTTTTCACCGTTCAAGATATTGCCCACGTTCTAGCGGTAGCATATACCATTATGGCGATGGACGATGGACGTAATTTAGAAGCCCAACATATCGCGGAGGCGATTCAATATAAAGCATTGCTCAAAAAATAGGAGACTTCTTCTTATGATCGCTCGCAACTATGCCAAAGAGATCACCTTAGATGATCTATTTTCCCGGTTTCATCCTGATGTGCATGACCGGATCAAAGCTCAAGCCGACCGACCGGACGTTGAAGCAATCGTTGTGCTTCAAGTACTTCAAATGGATTCTAGCCAAGCCGGTCACGTTCAAGCTCTGGCCGTAGGCTCAGGATGCACTTGGACGCTAGACTACGTTCTTAACACGCCACATTTTAGGACAGGGGATGTGCCTTCACGGTTTCATTATCCGGTAGCATACACGAAAACCAAAAAAGAGAAAAGCAATGACACATAAACTTTTGGGCGAGATAACCGAAGAAGTAAAACAACAAGGATACATCGGCGGATTGCTTTGTTCATGCTGTCAAGAAAAAACCAAAAAGCATTTTTTACATGATGTACTTGGCTATGTTCAGCAACAGGATATTGGAAAACGTGTCTATCTAGTGGATGGCATAATACAAGTTGAAAATAATGAACAAAGAGACTTCCGCTTACAAAGGGAGGGAAACAATGAAAACCACCGCTCAAGTAATCAAGGAAAGTAACATCCCACCGCGTCTGGTTCGTGCTGTCCTACGTCAGCTTAACGGCGATGCCAAAGAAAGTCTTAGCGACATTGCCCGACATGGTGTTGACGGAGGCTTCCACGGATTTATCTGGTACAAGGATACTGTGGCCTTTTTCAAGCGCAACCGCAAGGATATAGTGGCACTTGTGCACGGCATGGCCGAAGACCGAGGAGAAAACCCCGTTGAAATGGTTATAAGGTTTAACTGTCTTGTTGGTTCGCAATATGACCGAAACACCGAAACAGCTAAAAACGAACAAAAGGTATTTGGTGAGTATTACCCGAGTGTTGGCCGTTGCCTTTATGGTGGCCGTTTAACCGATGACGATACCCAGGTTGCCAATGCCCTAGCGTGGTTCGCCGCTGAAGAGGTGGCTAGAGCTTTCGAGGAGGGTTAAGCCTTTTTAGCATCAATACTGCAATCCTTATCTGATAGAAGGGGGGGAGAAAAGCTATGTTTAAGATACAACGGAACGGTATTGGGTTTAGACTTTCCCTATCTGCTCCCGGCACAGGATGGCGTGGGCATTCGGTGGATTTAGTCAGTTTAGCAGAAGCTCACGCCGCGCTGGATCATTATTATGGCCATTGTTCGGGTAATAATTGTCCTCTATGCAGAGATAGGCAGGATAAGAAGGATTAACTCTATGGAACCAAAAGAAGCATTGCTTAGGTTAATGTGCTTACCACCGTCTCGCTTTAGTGGGGTTTGTCGCACAAGCGATGGGTTCTATCTTGCTCAAGTCAAAGGTGACATAGGCTACAATCATTTTCTAGGTAAACCATCCGCGCCTCACTCCGGCCCTGGACGTGACGCGATGTTAGCAACGTGGGTGAAGCTAAGCAAGAAAGAGCAGCGGGCGGTTTTATTTCTTGCCGCTCATCCTATTGACGGCTCACCCATCAGGTTAGCGCAAGACTTTGGAGTTCCGATAGATGAGAGGAGTTAATCTATGGAGCTACGCTTCAAAATAACGGATTCTGCAAGACAATGGCTATTGTCTGAAAAGGGATGGAATGTCCGACCTGTCCGCTATGTTGGCAAAAGTTTTTACGCTGGTATGGTAACAGTGAGACATAAACATCGTGAATGGGCTATGGGCGCAGGGTGCCTGGTAGGATTTCCATTAGATAAAAACGAATTTTTCTCTTGACAAAGGCAATTTTTCAAGTTAGGCTGAAAATATGCTGACAGCGATTCCCCGCGCACAGATTTTAAGTGAAAGTAAAAATGAGAGTGCTGTTATGGAGCTTGATCCCTTGCTTGAGATCAAACGGATTCATGCCACCATAGATAAGCGCGTTGAGTGGTTCAAGAAACATAATTTCAAACGAGGTTTTGATGCAAAGGGCTGATGAAATAGCGAGTGATTCACACCGACGAGTGGTGGCTTTCGGGGCCGCCAAATCTGCGGGTAAAACAACGTTTGCCGTGTCTGCTCCTGGAAATAAGATACTGCTCAAGTATGAGCCTGGCATTGTTAGCATACCTCCAGGCGTTGACCCGAAAACATTGTGGGTAGTCGAATATCCATTTGACTATGAGGAACTAACAGTAAAAAGTGATAAATGGAAACGCAACAAAGAAGCAGGCCAAAAGATTATGGAGGACATCGAAGAGATTAACCTTGCTTTCCGAGAAAGCCGAGATGTTAAGTTGGATGGTGTTACGGCTCCCCTCCCAGATACTATTATTATGGATGGCGGGACTATGCTTCACGACGCTTTGGTGAGTTGGCTTTGTGCTGTGAATGGTGTGTCTGATCCAGGTGAGTTTAAGGGGGATAGCGGACGGGCAAATAAGTATTATATCTGGGGTAAACGTATGCAGTTTGTAATGGCCGTTATACGGAAAGTGTTCAAACTTCCTTGCAACTCGATTTTGACGGCATGGGAAACCAGCGATAAAAATGCTGAAGGAGAATTTCGTGAGCGGTGGCCCGACATCGGCGGCAAACTGGACTACCGTGCTACCGGCATGGGTGATGCCGGGGTTTATTGTTACTCCGAGCGTGTGGTGTCGGGCACTAAGTTCATGTTACGGACAGTAAGCGACGGTGTAGTAAAAGGGATTGGTGTTCGTGGGAGGTATGGCTTGTCGGAGGTTATAGATGTCACGATAGATGCTAAAAACCCTGTTATGCCATGGGAGAAGTTATGGGGAAACACAAAGACAAAGTAATGAGCACGCACTGGGCCGGGTGTTGGACAGAGCACCCTGACTGCTTTTGGGGGCGTTGTATCAGGTTGGGTGGGATACGGCACACAACGGCCGAGTACCAGGCGTTTAGGTATTTTAAAGCAGCATTAGATAGCAGGTTCCATATTTTACAAAGGAAGGAAGTGATAAATGGTAAAAGTTAAATTATATACACCAGAGTCAAGACAACCACCTCCAATAACTTTGAGGTTGGTAGAAGGAGGTGACGAAATAATTTTGGTGCGCGTGGACGACAATGGAATACCAACTATCTTCGGGAACCTCATCTCAGTTAATTGTACGACTGGTCGATTTTCACGGAAGGAATGTGCTGTGGTTCCCGGCCTGGACTTTGATTCTAAAGGGCGAATAATTATTCATGACTACTGAAAGGAAGGAGGTGATAAAAGATGAGCGACGAAGTTGTTGAGAGTTTGCTTGGGTCTATACCGCGTGGAGAGGAGTTGATTGATCCGCGAGAAGGGACACACCAGAACGCTAGGCTGGCTGCCGTCGAGTTGGTTGAGCAGAGCAATGGGATGGCGTTAAAGGTGACGTTCACCGATCTTGAAGACGCAGAAGGAACGTCATTTGAGCATCAAGAGCGAATCACTATTGCCACTAGCCATAGCGATGATTTCATCAAGCGGCTGTTCTTAGCGGCTTTGCATGACTACGGGTTAGTGCCGCGCAATCAGCGACAAGCCGTGTATGCCGAGACGGAAGAGCATCGGGCTGAGTTGCTGGCCGCTTTCCAGAGCAAGGTAGGGACGAACTACCCGCTGCGATTGAAGGAAAACAATGGCTATCTGCGCGGACGATTGATTCGCCAGAAGGGAGTTTAAGGTTGGCGGTGGGCGTGAGAAGGGCGCTCGGAACCAAGGGGACGCGCATCTTGACCGCAACGCGTACCGTTTTTTTTTTTTTTTTTTTTTTGGGGGGGGGGGGGGGGGGCAAATGATTGTTTGGTGGGTATTGGTTTTAGCGTTGGGGATTGTCATGTGTATGAACAAACCGCGATACTAGAAGCAAACGTAAACCTTGAGGTCGAAACGGGATGAAGGCACAAAAGGCTGTCATTGACTTGAGAGGCTGGCGATTGCTAGTAACCATTGCGTGCTCTGGTAACCAGGGGAGTAGCGGGGCAGGAGCCTTACTGTAACCTGCGTCGTGAAGCCTGGGGGGACTGTTTGACTTTGTGGGATGAGTCAACAAGGTTTTGATTTATGATTGATATTAGATTGTGTAATTGTCCTTCGGAATATCAAGATGCCAAGTATGGCAAGGGCAAACGTGTCAAGAATGAACGAGTAAAGGATATGAAACACAAGGGGTGGACTTGCACGGTTTGTGGTAAGAAGGACGAGATGTGAGTGAGCTTAAAATAGGTGATCGAGTTCAGATAACCGGCACACACCGCGCAGTCAAGGAGGTATCATGAAGAATGATAAAACATGGGTTGTGGTTTACAAAAAAGTGTATAAAACCCCTGAAGGCGAATATCTGTCTGCCTACGTTCACACCTTTCCTGAAATAAGCCTTAAGTATGAAATTGGTAAAGTTACTAAAGCCAAGGTAGGAGCCATGTTTTGTTTACCCAACCTAAAGGCTGCACACGATTGTCCTGAAGGCAACGCGACGCTTAAAGTACTGGCTTGTGAAGAAGTTAAAGGGCCAGACAATGGGGCGGTGGGCAGCCTCGCGTCCACACTGCAACAAATTAGACAGTTTTGGCTCCCGCGCAGGAAAGGTAACTTTTCCACTACATATTCCACCGTTTTTTATAAAAAAGTTCTTCCGGTGGAGGTGATAGAAACGAATAGACGTGCTTGACTGGAACCTTTATTTCCCAATGTTGAAAGCTGCACTAGAGCATTGGTCGGGGGTTATGCCTGCGGTTTATTTGGAGATTATCGCGCCGTGGCTCAATGATACAGAGTTAGAGCAAATACTCAATCCGTTTGTGGGGTGTTGAATGAAAAAGTCATCTGAGCGTACCAAAATCTATCTGAAGGCTGCTGAGTCTATAGCAAGCGGTGAGCAATACTATAGTTGCAACGCGGTAAGGGCCTGCGGTGATGTAGTTCCCTGTTATGATGAACGCTTTATATATGCAAACATTATGTCTCCTGAGCCGAACAGGGAACTACTCATTGGAGATATTGAGGAGGCAGTTGATTGTGGTGGTCCCGAAGCAGGAAGGGATTTTCGTGCCTTACTCCTTTGCATGATGGCTGCTGCTTGTGATGATCTATAGTTGACAAACCTTTGGAGGGATACAATGACACCTAAACATTATGCCAAAAGCCTCCGCTTAATTGCCGAGTGGTACGAACATCAGGTTGAGTCAATGCCTGTGCCCTACGATTTTACTGGCGTTGTCCTATACTGGGAGGATGAGAAAGCGCAAGCAGCACAAGCCATAGAGATAGCTCACGCGCTTGGTGACGCAGAAAAAGTGCACCAAAATGAGTATCTCACCATACAACGCAAGTTTGGCGAGTTATACTTGAAGTTCCTATTTAAGCGGGGTGCTGTTTGTACTCGACGTGTGGTTGGCAAGGAAGAAGTACCAGAGCACATCGTAGCTGCTTACACTAAGGAGATTGTGGAATGGGATTGTCATCCAATTCTAGCTGGAGGCAAAAATGAAGAAAGCAAAAGCTAAACCTAGAAGCGATAGAAGCAAGCGAATCGTTTTACGCCTTACATACGCCCAGGCTCATGCTTTATCGGTTGTGCTCCATTACGTGGGAGGAAATCCTAAGCCTGGCAATCCTCGTCACTCGCTTGACGAAATACAGGACATGCTTAGGCAAGGGCGAAAGTTCGACTATACAGTTTTTGAGGTAACTCGACCTGTCTATTCTAGTGGGTTGCATATTGTGAGGCGTTGAGTGCGTTGGAAGGTTCAATTATGGTGTTGGTGGTGTAAGACTAAAGCTGTGTATTGTTCTACTGATGTATCTGAGCGTTATACGGGTTGGTATTGCCCAAAGTGTAACCGTACTCAAGAGCACTTTCATTGTAAATCACCGTGTGTTTGTGAAAGGGGGGTGAGGCGTGCAGGATAAGGAAGTTGGTGAGTTGTGGAAAGAGCGCTTAGCTACTCTAGAGGCTATGTGGCCGGACCGCAAAGGTGCCAGCGCTTTTGAGTTAGATATGGTTATTTCCCTTATCCGCAAGTTGGTGGAGGAACGAGCAGAAAAGTCGGAATATCTATGTCTTCAAACAAAAAGAACTTCTGCTTGTGTCAGACTACGCCATGACCACGCAAAAGAAGCTCGTGACGACTTTGGCATCCCAGAGGAGGGCTGGAAGTGAAGTGTTATTCTTGTCAAATAGGAAATCATGATGGCTGCCTTGGTCCTGAGGTAGATTGTAGCTGTGATTGTTGGGTAGAACCATGCGCGGCATAGGTCCACGCGAAGAGCGGGAAACGGTTGTGAATTGGTCCGAGGATAGTGACATGGCTACCATTTGGACCTCTAGCGAGACTGTTTACAGGCGCATGAAAAAACGCGGGTGGTTCCCGAGTGAGGATGAGGAAAGGCACGCCACCTTTGAGGTTCCTAAGCGGTTGGTGAGGTTGCCCCTGAACAGGCCACGAAAAGGTGGGTTTAGGCCCGGCAGACCCCCTGTGACGAGGGGTTTGGAGCCTGATGATGAGGTGGCTTGATGGTTGGTGCAGGGTTCAAGGCAGCTTTGGTTGGCCTTTTCTTGGCATTTTCTGCACAAACCCTTGATTTTGTTGAGGATTGTATGAGTTTTGACGCACGACAGTTTAGGGAGTGTATAATTCGACCAACACTCAAAGCGTTGGAGCCTGAGATACCGCATAGTATAGTCGCCGAGGAGCTTTTAATGCTTACCGCTGCTCAAGAAAGTCACCTAGGAACCTATCTTAAACAAAAAGGCGGCCCGGCGCTTGGCGTTTACCAGATGGAACCAGCTACACATGTTGATCTGTACCGCAATTTTATTCAACTGCGCCCCAGTTTGGCAGAAAAACTCAGGTTGATGGTGCCCAGTTTCCCTGTTGTAGGGAGCGAGATACTAGTTGGCAATTTATACTATGCCACCGCAATAGCTCGCGTTCATTATTTTCGTGTGGCAGAACCACTCCCTTCCTTACACACCGAGGCATTGGCTAAGTATTGGAAAAAGCATTGGAACACTGAGTTAGGTAAAGGAACTGTAAACGAGGCACTTGCCAATTATGCGAGGTACATAAATGGATAACAAAACGTGCATTGGGGATGCACAAACTGGGAACAAACCATAAA